>Ga0208895_1000045_pt1 | contig 64277 bp, 62 predicted proteins | sample ETNtaG_10_FD_185765 | JGI IMG/M metagenome (GOLD analysis project Ga0208895, IMG submission 185765) | Marine microbial and viral communities from oxygen minimum zone, Eastern Pacific Ocean - ETNP201302SV82 (SPAdes) (version 2) | ecosystem: Environmental > Aquatic > Marine > Oceanic ... | reverse complement strand
GGAGACCATGATCAGGTCGCCTGCCTCCAGACCCGCTGTGTCAGCCGGCGATCCGGGTTCTACCTCCTCGATCAGGGCTCCGGGACGACCGTCCATGGTCGAACTGCCGACGATGCCCAACCAGGCCGTGCCGACGGGCTCGCCGGCGAGCAGGCGCTCGGCCACGATGATGACCGTGTCGCTCGGAAGGGCGAAGCCCACCCCGGCGTTGGAGACGTCGAACGAGTTGTTGGTCCGGATCGAGGTGTTCATGCCGATGACCCGGCCGGACCTGTCGGCCAGCGGACCTCCCGAGTTGCCCGGGTTTATCGGTGCATCGGTCTGGATCGTCGCCACCCCGGCGCATTCGGCAGCCAGTTCCCGACCCAGGTTGCAGCCGAACGAGGGCAACACCCGCCCGATGGCGCTCACGATGCCGGAGGTCACGGACTGGGTCAAGTCGAACGGGCTGCCCACTGCCACGGCGAGCTGGCCGACGCGGACCTCCTCGCTCGGAGCGAACGTGGCGGGCAGCAGTTCGGGTGCGGACTCCAGGAGAGCGAGCACGGCCACGTCCCGGCGGATGTCGGCGCCGATGACGGTCGCCTCGATCCATCGACCGTTGGCCAGGACGACGTCCACCTCGATGTCCGCCAATTCCTCGGCCGTCGCCGCATCTTCGATCACCACGTGGGCATTGGTCACCACGTGACCCTCGCCGTCGAGGGCGATCCCCGAACCCTGACCGAACCCCGGTACGAAGACGAGGACCACTGAAGGGGTAACCGCCTCGGCGACCGCTACGACGGGTTCATCGCCGGAATCAGCAACCGGTGCTTCTCCGACGATCACGGTGAGGCCCGTGGATCCCGCCGCCGAAGGGTCCGGATCGGAGCCACTGTTCAGCAGCCAGCCGACGCCGACACCCGCTCCGAGCAGGACCAGCGCCACCATTCCGGCGGCAAGCAGCCGTGCTCCCCTGCGAACGGCCGGGGCGACCGGGGCGACAGGTGTCGGCAACGGGGCGACGGCATCGTGCGACACGGCGTCGGACGCCTCCGAGCGCCCACCGGTGAAGTCATCCGCATCCGGGAGGAACCCGGGTGCGGCAGGGGAACGACCCGCCTCCTCATCCGCAGTCATCGGTTCATCCACTTCCTCAGTATTCCTGCTCGGGGTCGGCGATCCACATAGCGAGGCAACCAGATCGTGAATGTGGAAATTCCAGTTCGGGGTCAGCGATCCACATACCGAGGCAACCAGATCGTGAAGGTAGATCCGACGCCGACGGTCGAACGAACGGTGGCCTGCCCACCGTGACCTTCTGCGATCTGACGCACGATCGCCAGCCCCAACCCGGACCGGCCGTGTTCCCTGGCCGACGAGAGGTCACCACGCCAGAAGCGCTGGAAGACACGGTCGATGTCGTCGGGGTCGATCCCGGGCCCCTCGTCGCGTACCGAGATCCAGACCTTCTCGTTGTCATGGCCAGCGGTGACCAGTACGGACGAATCCGGGTCGGAGACACGTATCGAGTTGCTGAGCAGGTTCGCCAACCCACGGCGAAGTGCCGCAGGATCACCGACGACCGCCAGCCGTTCCGCCACCTCGGCCCGGAGTTGCACACCGGCTGACCCGGCGGCCGCGGCGAAGTCGGCGACCGTCTCCGTGACAACCGATGCCAGGTCGATCGGATCGTGATGGATGTCGGGTCGTTCGTGGTGTGCGTACAGGAGAAGGTCGTCGACCATGGAAGACATTCGGGAGGTGGCCCGCAGCGCCACCTCGCTGGCTGCCCGGAAGTCGTCCGGTCCCGACCCGGGGTCGTCCATCACCACGTCCAGGTTGGTGCGCAGGACGGCGAGGGGGTTCCGCAGTTCGTGGGAGGCCTCCTGGATGAAGCGCCGCTGCATCTCGAAGGCGGCATCCAGGCGATCCAGCATGTCATCGAACGTGTCGGCCAGTTCCCGGAACTCGTCAGGCGGTCCACCGAGGCCGATCCGGCGCGACAGGTCGGTTCCCTGGATCCTCCTGGCCACGGCGGTGATGCGTCCGATCGGACGCACGACGAGCCCCGAGACGTACCACCCGATTACCAGGCTGGCGAAGAACAGGACAGCCAGGGCGACGACGGAATAGGTCCGCAGCTGTCGCAGCGCCCGACTGTTGACTGCCTCCTCGAATACCTGCAGGCCGCCGGCAGCATCTTCCTGAGTCGTCGAGGACGACCCCAGGATCGGTGCGTCGACGAGTTCAGTGAACGCCGCGTGGCGTGACATCGGCTCATCGTCGAGGACACGCGACACGTTCTGGTAGATGGCGCCGATGGCGACGGCGGCGATGCCGAACAGCAGGATCGAGTGGAGCAGGGCCAGGCGGAAGCGGATGCTCGCGGCTGGGAGAAGGACGTTTCGCAGGAACGACGGGCGTACCTCGTCCTGGCCGGTCTTCATCGGGCCTCGCCTCCCGTGCCGAGCCGGTAGCCGCGACCGACGACTGTTTCGATGGCGCCGGCCCCACCAACGGCAGCCAGCTTCTTGCGGAGCGTACCCACTGTGACGCGGACGGTCTGGGTGAAGGGGTCGGCGTGCTCGTCCCAGACGTGCTCGAGCAGTTCCTCCTGCGAGACGACGAGTTCGGGCCTCGACATGAAGTAGCGCAGTAGTGCGAACTCCTTGGGTGTCAGGTCCAGGGTGGCGCCATCGCAGGTCGCATGGTGGCGGGCCGTGTCGAGTACCAGGCCCCCGACCTCGAGTACCGCCCCCGAACGGCCGGCATCGCGTCTCAGGAGGGAACGGATCCGTGCGCTCAACTCGTCGAAGGAGAACGGCTTGACCAGGTAGTCGTCGGCGCCCGCGTCCAATCCTCGGATCCGGTCACCCACCGTGTCACGGGCGGTGAGCATCAGGATCCGGGGAACGACCCCATCGACAGGGTTGGCCCGGAGGTGCTCACACACCTCGAGGCCGTCGATCCCGGGCATCGTCAGGTCGAGGCAGACCAGGTCGTAGGGCGTGAACGAGGCCTTGTCGAGCGCCTCGTCACCGTCGGCTGCCGCATCGACGGCATAGCCCTCGCGTCGCAGTCCACGCGCCAGCGCCTCGACGAGGTCGGCTTCGTCATCGACGACGAGGATCCGCATCCCCCGACGGTACCCCTAGCCGCACCGATCGAAGGGGCGGGTAGGGGCCGATCAGGAGGCGACGAGTGCCACGACGTCCTCGGCAACGCTGTCCACGGCGACCCGTTCGCTGACGACGCGTGACGAACCACCCGGCGCCATTGTCACGCCGAACAGGCAGTCGGCAGCCTCCATCGTCCGCTTCTGGTGGCTGACGATCAGCAGCTGGGCATCGTTTCGGAACTGCCGGACGAGCCCCAGGAAACGGTGCAGGTTGACGTCGTCGAGGGCAGCCTCGACCTCGTCCATGACGTAGAAGGGCGAGGGCCGGCTACGGAAGACGGCAAACAGGAATGCCAGTGCGGTGAGCGAACGCTCGCCACCGGACAGCAGGGAGAGCTTCCTGACGTTCTTTCCCGAGGGCTTCGCCTCGACCTCGATGCCGGTCTCGAGCAGGTTGTCCGGGTCGGTGAGGTGGAGTCGGCCGGTGCCCCCCGGGAACAGGGTGTCGAACAGGTCCGTGAAATACGTCGACACCTCGGCAAACGCCTCGGCAAACACCGAGGCGATCTCGTCATCGATCGATCGGATCACCTTGCGGAGGTCACGGCGGGTGTTGCGGATGTCCTCGAGTTGGCTGACGAGGAACTCGTGGCGCTCACGCAGGGTGTCGTACTCCTCGAGCGCCAACGGGTTGACCGGCCCCATCAACTCGAGTTCCCGTTCGAGTTCGGTGATGCGAACGGTCGCCGTCACGCCGTCGGGTAGGTCGGGACCGGGGGCATCCATGATGGCATCGGGCTCGCAGCCGAACTCGCTGCGAATCGACTCGGTCAGGTTCTCGAGGCGGAGCCTGGTCTCGGCCCGGTCGACCTCGAGCCGGTTCAGGCGCTCCCTCGCGTCGGCCAGCGACCGCTCGGCGTCGGAGCGCTCGCGGCGGAGCCCATCGAGCCTTGCTGCAACGGCCCGAACACGCTCGGACTGTCGACGGCGCTGCTCCCGCAACTCGTCGAGTCGCCCATCTGCAACCGACATGCGGACGTCGAGCGCCTCTACGAGGTGGCGGGTGGCCGCTGCCTGCAGGTCGAGTTCGGAACGTCGTCGGTCGGCCTGCTGGCGCTCGTCGTTGAGTTCGTCGAGGCGTGACGAGTACTCGGTGACCCGTGCGAGGAGCAGGCTGCGTCGGGCTGTCAGGTCGGCCACCCGGACCTCGTGCGCGGTCCGGCGGCCGCTCATCTCGGCGGATCGCTCCTCGAGGTCACGGCGCTGCTCGGCCATGCGTCGACCGGATTCCATGGCTTCGGACTCAGCGTCCTCGAGATCGGGCAGCCTCGTCTCCAGGTCGGCGACCCGGGACCGCTCGTCCCTCAGCCGGGCCTCGAGTACCCCGATGCGGGTCCGGAGGCCCTCGGCTTCGTTGACGACGTCGCGGCGTTCGGCCTGAAGACGCTGGAGCGCCTCGGCCGCCGCCGTGAACCGGCCGTCGTGGACGTCGAGCTGGCGGGTGTGCCGTGCGACCTCGTCCTCGAGATCGGAGGTCTGACGCTCGGCCTCGTCGAGTTGACGGCGGGCGTCGGCGCGCTCGTCCTCGGCGATGGTGAGGCTGGATTCAGCTTCTGCCAGGGCGGCGCCCGTGGCACCCCCGCGGTCTCCGCCGATCCGCCAGCCGGACGGTCCGAACCGGTCCCCTTCCAGGGTCACGAAGACGGCATCGGGGTGCGCCATCGCCGCCTCGACAGCGGCATGGGCGTCGACGATGGCGGCCGGTGCCAGGAGCCGGTCGAGCAGGCGATCGACCTCGGGTGTACGGGCCCGTACGTGCTCACGTACCGACCGTCCGACCGGTGGCACCGTCGTCCTGCCGGCGCCGGCGACCAGGGAGAGAACCGCTGCGTGGAGGCGGCCCTCGCGCAGGGCGTCGAGCGCCTGCACCGCACGTTCGACATCCTCGACGACGACCGCGTCGAGCGCCTCGCCGGCAGCTGCAGCGAAAGCGGCCTCGTAGCCCTCGTCGACCTCGACCAGGTCGAGCAGCGTGCCCAGGACCCCGTCGATACCCGAAAGGTGGGCCACACCGGCGCGCGAGCGGGCCTCGTCGAGTGCGAGTGCGAGAGCCTCCGCCCTCGCCCGGACGGTGCGAACATCGGCCTCCGCTGTGGCCAATCGCTCCCAGACGGCGTTGCGCTGCATGGCAGCGGCGTGCAGGCGTTGCTCAATCTGGGTGAGCGCCTCGACCAACGGCTGCTCGGCCGTCTCGCCCTCGGAGAGTTGGTGGCGCAGGTCGGCGGCAGCGGCGTCGAGGCGTCCTGTCTCGGCTTCGAGCAGGGCCAGGCGACCGGCCAGGCCGTCGCTCTCGGTCGAGGCCTGTGCGAGCGTCGCCCGCAACACGCCCAACTCGCCACGCGCCTCGGCAGCGTGGGTGCCGAGGGACACGACCCCTTCGGCCCAGGTGACCTCGAAGGCAGCACGGTCGGCCGCCAGCCCTGTCTCGGCCAGTGCCAGACGCTCGGACTCGGGAGCCAGGGACTCGGATTCGGATTCGAGGCCCGCCAACTCGGCCTCGGCACGGGTCTTGTCGGCTTCGAGGCCGAGGACCATCTGCTGGGAGACGAAGGCCTCGCGGTCCCGCTCGATGCCTCGCAGTCGTTCGACCAGCACACCGCGGATTCCACGGCCGCGCTCACGGAGGGACTCGTAGCGGAGCAGGCGGTCGCCGAGGTCGTCGCCACCGGCGGCCAACTCCGCCTCCGCCGAAGTGATCTGGTCGGCGAAACCCTCGAGGGTGGTACGTGACCCGGACTCGATGCCGGCCAACTCCGCCCGAAGGGCGGCCTCCTCGCGGGCCCGTCCACGGAGGGTGGCGAGCTCGGCGGCCTTGTGGTGGCGGCGCAGCGAACTCAACTCGCCGACCAGGTCACCGTGTCGACGAGCCGCCTCGGCCTGATGCTCCAGCGGTCGCAACTGTCGTCGCACCTCGCGTTGCAGGTCTCCCAGGCGGTCGAGGTCCACCTCAGTCGACCTCAGGCGCCGTTCGGCCTTCTCGCGGCGCTTCCGGTACTTCAGGATCCCGGCGGCGTCCTCGATGATCATGCGCCGCTCCTCGGCGTGCGCGTTCAACACGGCGTCGATCTGGCCCTGAGAGATGATCACATGCTGTTGCCGACCCACCGATGCGTCGGAGAGCAGTTCCTGGATGTCGAGCAGTCGACAGGAGGCGCCGTTGAGCGAGTACTCGCTCTCACCGGTCCGGAGCAACGTTCGGGTGATGGTGATCTCGGCGAGGTCGACCGGCAACAGGCGAATTTCGTTGTCGATCGTGAGCGAGACCTCCGCCCGGTCGAGGGCGGGACGCTCGGCGGTGCCTGCGAAGATGACGTCGTCCATCTTCTGTGACCGGACGGCGCTGGGGGCCTGGGCGCCCAGGACCCAGGTGATTGCATCGACGACGTTGGACTTGCCGCTGCCGTTGGGGCCGACGACGACGGTGACGCCCGGCTCGACGTCGAGGACGGCCTGGTCGGCGAAGGACTTGAAGCCCTTGATGGTGAGCCGCTTGAGGAACACCCCGGCTACCCTTCGGCGCCGTTTCCCCAGCAAGTCGAGACGCGGGCCGATACGCGAATCACAGTGCTGTCATTTGCCACGACCCCACCATAGACGCAGGAACGGCGTCAGATGCCGCGTTTCACTGCCCCGTAGCGCACAGACCTCAGACCTGTGTGTCGCAGTAGTACGTCCAGCGGTTCTTGTATTTCGTGCGCAGGATCGGAGCCCGACTGCGCGGGCTGAGGTCGCCGGCGCGTCCGTAGACGGCCAGGTGGTCCTGGTAGACGCCCGGAGCGCCGTGGATGTCGAGGAACGGTCGCTCCTCGAGGTTCGTGCCCCGGTACTTGACGGCGTTGTGGACGACCTCGACGACCGCCCGGTAGAGGCGCCTGACCTCCTGGCTCGAAAGCGAGTCGGTCCGTCGCTCGTGCCGCAGCCCGGCGGCGAAGAGGATCTCGTCGCTGTAGACGTCGCCGATGCCGACAAGGAAGGAGTTGTCACACAGGAGGTCCTTGAGCAACGCATCGCGAGCGAACACCCGTCCTGCGAAGTCCGTCCAGGAGATCAGTTCGCCGATCGGGTCGAGGCCCAGCCGGTCGAGTTCGGGAAGGTCCTGGAAGATCGTCTCGGCCAGCACGACGCGTACCTGCGAATCGCCGGCCGGGTCGACCAGCCGCAACTGTCCTCCCTGGGTGAACGTGATCGTCAGCTCGGTGCCCGACTGCCTCGCTTCCTTCGCGCGCTGTCGACGGAGCAGGGCACCGGGGCCGAGGCGCATGACGATGTAGTGGTCGTCGATCTCGATGCAGATGTGCAGTCCGGCCCGACGAACCGAGGCCACCTTGCGACCCTCGAGTTGGCTGGTGAACTGCTTACGGTTGTGGTAACCCTCCAGCACGGCCATCGACGCCGCCTCGGCAGACTTGATCTTCCGACCTGGGAGGTCGCGATCCAGGTCGCGTCGGATGGTCTCGATCTCAGGCAGTTCCAGCGCAATTGTCATCGATCGCTCCCTGCTTCGGCCATGACGGCCGCTTCCTGTCGATTCGGTTTGATGCCGGCGGACTGGTCGAGCCCCTCGAGATCGGTCCAGGCGAGGTGGGCAGCGGCCTGTTCGGCCCGCTTCTTGGAGGTGCCGGAAGCGGGCCCGTAGGAGGTCCCGTCGATCTCGACCTCGGCGTGGAACCGTCGGTCGTGGTCGGGGCCCTCGGAAGTCAGCAGGTACCTCGGCGGGGCGTCGAAGTGGCGTGCCACGAGTTCCTGGAGCCGGGTCTTGTGGTCGTGGACGCCCGGGTCCTCGGCGGCCCGGTCGATGGCGCTGTCGAGGAGCCCGTCGACGACAGCGAATGCCCGTCCTTGGCCGCCATCGAGGAAGACGGCGCCGATGACCGCCTCCATGGCATCGGACAGGATGGACTCCTTGCCGTCCCCTCCCGACGCTGCCTCACCCCGGCCGAGCCTCAACGCCCGGCCCAGGTCGATGCGGCGGGCGACCTCCGCAAGGGCGTCGGCGCTCACGACGCCGGCCCGGATCTTGGCCAACTCGCCCTCCGGGAGTTCGGGGTGCAAGCGGTACAGCCGGGTGGCGACTGCGAGCCCGAGAACGGCGTCGCCCAGGAACTCGAGGCGTTCGTTCGAGACGCCGCCGTGCTCGGCGCACCAGGAGCGGTGCGTCAGGGCCTCGATCAACAGGACCGGGTCTGCGAACCGGTGGCCGAGCCGATCGGCGATGGCCAGCGCTTCGGCGGTGGCGGGATCAGCTGAGGCGGGAGGTGACATAGTCGACCGCGTCGCGCACGGTCTTGAGGTCTTCGAGGACCTCATCCTCGATGCGGAAACCGACCGAACGCTCGGCCAGCTCTTCCTCTATGGCCTCGACCAACTCGATGAGCGCCAGGGAATCGGCGCCGAGGTCGTCGGCGAACGAGTCACCCTCGCCGATGTCGGAGGGCTCGATCTCGAGGATGTCGGCAAGTCGGTCACGGACCAGTGCGAGCACCTCGTCGCGTCCGATCGGGTCTCCTTCGACATGGGTTTCGGCAGGCACGTGACTCCTAGGGGACTCGGGTGGACGGCGATGGCACCTGGATACTGCGGGCACCGTACGCAGGGGGTGTGATGACCGATTCTACCGGATCGACATTCGGTCCGGGAAGGCTCCAAAGGGATGGAAATGAATGGACAGGGTTCGAAACAGCCTCAGTCGATGTTCGGGGTGGCGACCGCCTCGGTGATATGGCCCACCACGTCGGCCTCCACCATCTCGGCGGCGGCCAGCACGGCGTTCTCGATGGCGAGCGAGCGGGAGGAACCGTGGCTGATCATGCATACACCCCGGACGCCGAGGAGCATGGCGCCGCCATAGGTGTCGGGGTGGAACATCCGGTAGAGGCCGTCGAGTTCGGGGCCCAGCACCTGTGCCGCCTCCGCTGCCTCGGGGCGCTCACCCAGGCTGGCGAGCAGGGCGGTCATCAGCGCCGCCATCGACCCCTCGAGCGTCTTGAGGGCAACGTTCCCGGTGAACCCGTCGGTCACGACCACATCGACGGTATCGGTGAGCAGGTCCCGACCCTCGACGTTTCCGATGAACGAGGCGTCACCCCAGGAGGCGTCCGCCATGGCCTCGTGGGCCTCCTTGACGAACGGATTGCCCTTGCCGGGCTCCTCGCCGATCGACAGCAACGCAACCCGTGGCTCGGAAACGCCGAGTCGGTCCCGGGAGAAGATGGCTCCCATCTGGCCGAACTGGACCAGCCAGGCCGGGCTGCACTCCGAGTTGGCACCGGCGTCGAGGAGGACGGTCGGATTCCCACCCGGGGTCGGCAACAGGGTGGCGATGGCGGGACGGCTGACACCCTTGATGCGGCCCATGCGCAACAGGGCGCTCGCCATGGTGGCCCCGGTGTTGCCGGCGCTCACCATCGCCGATGCGACACCGTCGCGTACCGCCTCGGCCGCCCGAACCAGCGAAGAATCCTTCATCTTCCGGACGCTGGAACCCGGATCGGCGTCCATGGCGATGACCTCGGAGGCGGGCAGCACCTCCAGGCCCCCGGTATCGGTCAGGTCATCGGGACGACCGACGAGGACAACGGGGATGCCATGCTCATCGTGGGCACGCAATGCGCCTGCGACGATCTCGTCCGGTGCGAAGTCGCCGCCCATAGCGTCGACTACGACGGGAAGCGAGAGGGTCATTGAAGCGGAGCCGCTCGGCTCAGTCGACGTCGATGGCCTGGCGGCCGCCGTACCAGCCACAGTTGCCACACACTCGGTGGGGGCGACGAACCTCGCCGCAGCGGGGACAGGTGCTGCGCGACGAGGGGCGCAGGGTCCAGTTGGCGGCCCTGCGGCTACGGCCCTTGGCCTTGGAGGTCTTCTTCTTGGGAACGGCCATCATGGACTCGCGGTGGTTGGAGCGTTCGGGGGAATCGTGGACGCTGGATGGGACATGGTGCCCGGCCCGGCGACCCGCAAAGGCTAGCGGGCACTCGACCGAACCCGGTCAGCCCTCGTCACCCGGTTCGCGCAGGACATCGAGCACCGCCCAGCGGGGATCCCGCTCCGGTTCGGCAGCCTCCCCTTCGGACCCGACTTCCTCCACCGGCATCGCAGGAAAGCGCTCGGGGTCCGGGCCGACGCAGTCGTCACCGCACAGCGGTGACAGCGGCAGCGCCAGGAGCACGGCGTCGCGGGCAACGACCCCGATGTCGATGCAATCCTCTCCGGCGTCGGACTCGAGCGGGTAGGTGTCTCCCGTTTCGGCGTCGCCCGACCGGAAGACCTCGCGTACCTCGACCCGGAGGTGGCCGGAGACCGTTTCGAGGCATCGCCGGCACTCCCCCGTCCAGTCGACATCGACCGCGCCGGACGCCACGATGTCCATGCCGCTCGCACCCACCTCGAGGTCGATGACGACCTCGTCTCCATCGACGCAGACGGTTCCGATGTGCATGCTGTCCAGAACGGCGGCAGTCCGCACCTCCCGCGGGGCGGCACCGGGGCGCCGCAGGAGGGCAACGGGTACCCGGAGGCCCCCGGTCATGGTCCCGGCTGCGGGGCGGTCACCCGCCCGACTCGTCGCCGCCGTCCTGGTCGAAGAACGAAGAACTGGACCTCGGCCTCTGGGCCTCCTCGGCAGCCGTCTGGGCGGCCTGTTCGGCAATCTCGGCCTGCTGCTGACGCTCGCGGTCGAGCACCGTCTCCTGAAGCTTGCGCCGGCCCGTGGCGATGGTGTCGCGGGCATCGGTCAGCGACGCCTCGAAGGTCGCCAACTTCTGGTCGCAGTAGTCCTCCGTCTCGCGCCGCATCCGCCGTGTCTCCTCCCTGGCCATTTCGACGAGTTGGCGGGCCCGTTGTTCGGCCGTGCGAACCACCTCGGTGCGCACGACGAGTCGTTCGGCCTGCGACCGCGCCATTTCGAGAATCTCGTCACCCTCGCGACGTACCTTGGCCAGGAACTCCTCGCGCTCCTTGAGCAGCCATCGGGCAGCCCGCAGGTCCTCGGGGAGGCGGGCGATGGCCTCATCGAGCATTTCGAGGAGGTCCTCCTTGTTGATCATCGAGGATGCCGACAGCGGCATCGGGCGGGCCGAGGCGACAACCTCGCGTGCCTGGCGCATGATGCCCTCGACCTGCGGCGGGTGGTACAGGTCGGGTGTCGGCGCCGGAGGGGCGCCGGGCTCTGTCGGGGTCGGAGGCGTCAGCCCGGTGTCGGGCATGTCGGTCACCGGTCCGTACCCCCGGCCGTTTCCCCGAGCCGCCGGAAGACCGGCTCGGGAACCATCTCGGACACGTCACCGCCCAGCCGGGCGACCTCCCGGATCAGCCCGGATGCCAGGAACGACCGACGCGAGGCGGTCGGCAGGAAGATGGTGTGCACCCCGGAGATGGCCAGGTTGGTCTGGGCCATCTGGAGTTCGGTCTCGAAGTCGGAGACCGCCCGCAGGCCCTTGACGATGAAGTCGGCCCCGACCTGTTGGGCCAGGGTGACGACGAGCCCGTCGAACATCGTGGTACTGACGTTGTCGAGGTGGCCGAAGCATTCATCGAGCAGGTCCATGCGCTCCTCGAGGGTGAACAGGCCACCACCCTTCGATGGGTTCATGAGCGTGCCGACCACGACCTCGTCGAACAGCCGGGCAGCCGTCTCGACGAGCTCGACGTGCCCGTTGTGGACAGGATCGAATGAACCGGGGTACAGGACTCGGGTCACGGGGTGGAACTCCCTGGGTCTCCGTCTTGGGGTGAGAGCAGCGTCAACACGGTACCCGCATACCGGCGCACCCTTCCGACATGCCAGCCCGGTACGGGTTCGAGCTCCCGGTCGGACTCCACGACGACCAGCCCGGCGTCGAGCCCGGCCAGGAGTGCCGGCCAGCCGTCGAAGGCGTACGGCGGGTCGAGGAGGGCCAGGTCCCACGGTCCGGGATTGGCTGCCAGCCATGTCCGGGCGTCGGCGACGACGACCGCTGCCCGGTCGGAGAAGCCGCAGGTGGCGAGGTTGGCCTCCACCAGGGCGGCGTGGGTGCGGGAGCATTCGACGAACACCACATGTGAGGCGCCACGCGACAGCGCCTCGATCCCGAGGGCGCCCGTCCCGGCGAACAGGTCGAGCACAGTGGCCCCCTCGACGGCACCCCGGCTGTGGAGGGCGTTGAACAGGGCTTCCCGGACCCGATCACCGGTGGGCCGGATCCCGTCGTTGCGGGGAGTGGCCAACCGGAGGCCACGTGCGGTTCCTGCCACGACGCGCATGACACAAGTATGGGCCGCTGGTCGGGATTCGGCGCCGCGCCTGCACCGGTCGCTACCCTCCCCCCATGCGGGCGCCGGCGAACATCATCTGCGTCGACTGCGGGGGGACCTGCCACCTGCTGGCCCACCCCGACGAGGAGTTCGAGCCCGGCGATCCGGTGGCCTACCGGTGCGCCGACTGCATGGACCGTTGGGACCTCGTCATGCCCGACCACGACGACGAGGCCGGCGCACCCGACTGAGGCGTGTCGGGGGTCAAGCCTGCGGGTCCCTCCACATGAGGGGGATCGTGGGCCCGTCGGCGATCGACACCTCGCCGGTGACCGAGAAACCGTGCCGCTCGTAAAGGGGCACGTTCGTCGGGTTGCTCGACTCGAGGTAGGCGGGCACACCCTCGGCATCGCAGCGGTCGGTCACGACGGTGACGAGCGCCGACGCCAGGCCCCTGCCGCGCCCCTCGGGCCGGGTGCCCACGAACGCCAGGTACCAGTGCGGGGTGTGCGGGTGGGCCTCGAGCATCGGTTGGAGCGCTATGAACTTCGCCAGTGCCTGCTCCTCGCCGAGCAGCGACATCGAAGCCGCCACGACGCCCCCGAAGTCGGGACCGGGATCGTCAGGTTCCTGTGGCGGCACCCACACGGCGGCCGAGGAACAACCGTCGACCGTGAGGACCTCGTCCATGCCGATACCACCCGCCAGACGGGCGGCGAAGAACATGGCGAGCATCGATGGCCGGGCCACGGGGTCATCGAAGAGGAAGGACAGGACCGGGTCCTGCGCGAACGCCACGGCCAGCGTGGCGACCACGTCTGGATGCTCGGCAGAATCGACGGCTCGTGCGTTCATGACTTGAGTAGATAGTCGACTTCGTCGCCTCCCAGCAACAGGGCCACCTCGTCGGACAGCGCCTGGTGCCGTTCGAGGCCGTCGCCGTCACCCACAAGTTCGATGGCCACTTCCCGTGCGGCCTCCACCCACTCGCGGTCGCGGCGCAGCGAGGCCAGCCGAAGGTCGTTGCGGCCCTTCTGGCGTTCGCCCATGATCGTGCCCTCGCCCCGCAGGTCCAGGTCGACCTCGGCCAGCTCGAAGCCGTCGGTGGTGCGCACCAACGCCTCCAGGCGCTCCTCGGCGTCGGGCGTGGCCGCCTCGCCGACCAGCAGGCAGCGGCTCTGCTCCGACCCCCGACCCACCCGGCCACGCAACTGGTGGAGTTGGGCAATGCCGAAGCGGGCGGCGTCGAGGACCACCATGACCGTCGCGTTGGGGACGTCGACCCCCACCTCGATCACCGTCGTCGCCACCAGCACGTCGAGGGCGCCCGACCGGAATAGCCGCATCGTCTCCTCCTTCTCTGCAGGCCCGACCCTCCCGTGGAGCAGGCCGACCCTCAGGTCGGACAGCACTCCTGCGGTCAGCGACCCGTGGGTCTCCTCGGCCGAACGGACCTCCAGCGCCTCGGACTCGTCGATCAGCGGGCAGACCACGTACGCCTGGTGGCCGGCCGCCACCGCATCACGCACGATTTCCCACACCTCCCCGTCGTCGACGGTCCAGTCGGTACGGATCGGGGTGCGGCCGGGCGGCATCTCGTCGATGACCGACACGTCGAGGTCCCCGTAGACGGTCATGGCCGCCGTTCGCGGGATCGGTGTCGCCGTCATCACCAGAACATCGGGAATGGCAGGCTCGGCGGCGTTTCCCTGTTCCCTGAGGGCGGCCCGCTGCTCGACGCCGAAACGGTGCTGTTCGTCGATCACGATGACGCCCAACGAATGGAAGCCGACCCCCTCCTGGATCAGGGCGTGGGTGCCGATCAGTATGTCGACGCCCCCGTCCTCGAGGCCGTCGACGATCCGCCGCCTTTCAGCCGCCGTGGCACCGCTGGTCAGCAACTCGACCCGAAGGGGTCGCTCGCCCATCAGCGTGGCCGGGTCGGCGACGACGAGTCCCGCCAACAGGTCGGCAATACCCAGGTGGTGCTGCTCGGCAAGCACCGCCGTCGGAACCATCAGCGCCCCCTGGTGCCCGCCCTGGACGGCCACCAGCAGGGCGCTCACTGCCACGACCGTCTTGCCGGAGCCGACGTCGCCCTGGAGAAGCCGGTGCATCGGCGAGGGTCGGGCCAGGTCGGAGAGGATCTCGTCGATCGTCCGCTGCTGGGCGCCGGTCAACGGGAAGCCGAGCCGTTCGTGGAAGGCCCCGACCAGGTCGCCGTCGGTGTCATGCCCACCACACACGTGGGCGATCCCACCGGCGCTGCGTTCGAGGTGGACCTTGCGGCGGACCAGCTCGAGTTGGATGCGCAACAACTCGTCGAACACAAGGCGCCGACGGGCCTCCGCCATCTCTTGCATGGACTCCGGGCGGTGGATGCCGCCGTAGGCCGTGGCACGGTCGACCAGCCTGTAGCGGTCCCGCACCCCCGTGGGCAGCGGGTCGTCGAAGCCCCGCTTCAGCATCACGCGGCGCAGCGCCTCCCCGACCAGCCCGTCGAGATCCCAGCTCTGGAGGCCGGCCGACTCGGACTGCGGATAGACGGCCACGATCCTGCCCGTCCGGTCGCCCACCAGGTCGACAATCGGATTGGTCATCTGGAGCTTGTCGCGATAGCGGTCCATCTTGCCGAACACGACCGCCTCGGTGCCTTCGGAGAGTTGGCGCTCACGCCAGGGCTGGTTGAAGAACGTGAGGGATAGTGAGCCCGTGCCGTCGGTGACCCGGGCCTCGACCAACGACCGTCCGTTGCGGGTCCGACGGGCCGACACCCTGGCGACCGTCACCAGCACCATGCCCTCCTCGCCGACCCCGAGCGCCTCGATGGTGGCCTCGCGGGTGCGGTCGAGATATCGGCGCGGGTAGTACGAGATCAGGTCGAGGATCGTGCGGACGTCGACCTTGGCCAACGCCGCCGCCCTCTTGTCGCCCACTCCCTGGAGGTCGGTGACCGGCCGGTCGTCCAGATCCCGGAGCGTGATGCCTCCCTGGGCCGGGTCGCTCGGCACCCGCTCCCCGGCCCCTACTCGATGCCCACGAAATAGGGGTAGAGGGGCTGGCCCCCGTCGTGGACCTCGACCTCGACGTGTGGATGCGACTCCTCGACGTGCGCCACGATCGAGGCGGTGGTGAGTTCGTCCGCCTCGTCGCCGGCGATGAGCGTGACGAGTTCGTGGTCGTCGTCGAGCAGTTCATCGAGCAGTCGGGTCACCGCCTCGAGTAGTGAACCGGCGATGACGCGCACCTTGCCGTCGGACAGGCCGAGGTGGTCGCCGGTGGTGATGTCTCCGGCGTCGCTTCCACTGTCGCGCACCGCCACCGTGACCTCGGCCGCCACGACGACGGACGCCGCCTCACCCATCAACTCGAGGTTGCCGTCGGCAGTGCCCTCGGGGTCGTACTCGAGCAGGGACGCGAACCCCTCCGTGATGCTCTTCGTGCGGACCACGCGGACGGTCTTGTCGGTCTGGGCGTCGACCTGCTCGGCCACGGCGACGATGTTGCCGTTGTTGGGGAGGATGACGACGTGCCCGGCGGGAACTGCCTCGACCGCCGCCAGCAGGTCAGCGGTCGACGGATTCATCGACTGGCCACCGGCCACCACCCGGCGGACGCCGAGCGACCGGAAGATCTCGACGATTCCCGGCCCGTTGGCGACCGCCACGACGGCACAGGCAACCGGATCGCCGGCGGGCTCGTCGACGCCGCTGACGACCTGTTCGCGCACCCACGCCTGCTCCTCGGCCTCCTCGACCAGGTCGGAGACACGGATCCGGTGGGGGCGTCCGACGGCAATGCCGGCCTCGACGGCTGCACCGATGTCGTCGGTGTGGACATGGCAGTTCCAGACGCCGTCTCCGCCGACGACCACGACCGAGTCGCCGAGTTCCCCCCATGCGTCCTTGAAGCCCGGGACCGTGTCGTCCGGGGCGTCGAGGAAGAACATGACCTCGTAGCGGCCGCCGTCGAGTCCGTGGCCGGCGGCGGCCCGGTCGACGGCCAACGGGGCGGCGGCCACGGGCGTCTCGGGAGGATCGGGCAGCGGACGGCCGTCGGCGACGGTCAGCACGGCATCGAGGAAGAGCACGTAGCCGCTGGCGCCTGCGTCGACGACACCCGCCTCGGCCAGCACCGGCAACAGGTCGGGCGTCCGGGCGAGCGAGTCACCGGCCCTGACGCGGGCCGCCTCGGCGACCGGCAGCAGATCGGCGCCCGAGTCGGCGGCAGCAACCGCGGCCTCGGACGACTCGCGTACCACCGTGAGGATCGTGCCCTCGACCGGTTGTCCGACGGCGCCGTATGCCGCCTCGGAGGCGGCTGCAAGCCCGTCCGCAAGGACGCGTCCATCGATGCGGTCGGCCTCACCCACTACTCCACACAGTGCCCGAAGGACCTGGGACAGGATCACGCCCGAGTTGCCCCGCGCCCCCATGAGCGAGCCGTGGGCCACGGCGCCGGTCACCGCCACCAGGCTGTCTGCGACCGGGGCCTCGAGTTCCTCGAGGGCCGTGACCGCCGCCTGGGCGGTCATGGACATGTTCGTTCCGGTGTCGCCGTCGGGCACCGGGTACACGTTCAGGAGGTTGAGCACCTCGCGGTGGTCGACCAGGGCATCGCGGAATCCGGTCACGACGGCCCGCAGGCCGACGCCGTCCAGGTGGGTCGCTACGGTCACGGTGCGCGAGCGTAGCCACCCCCCGCAGACCGGTCGCGACCCCGATGTGATCCGCCGCCGAGGGTTGGAGCCCCACGGGGGGCGGCCGTAGCCTTTCAGGGTTCCCACGGGCGGGCACCACCACTGCCCGACCCACCCACCGAAGGACGCAGCACCAACATGGCCTCCGTATGCGAGATCTGTGGCAAGAAGCCCTGGTTCGGCAAGAAGTTGAGCCACTCCCACCGTCGCACGAACCGGCGCTGGAACCCCAACATCCAGCGGGTCCGCGCCGTAGTCGGGTCGACCACGAAGCGGGTCGATGTCTGCACCGGCTGCCTCAAGGCCGGCAAGGTACAAAAGGCCGCCCACTAGGGCCTCGGCGAAGTTCGACGAGGGGTCCGGACATGCAGGGAGTCATCAAGGCATACGACCCCGGTTCCCGTGACGGTGTCGTGGTACGCGAGACCGACTTCGCCGAGTTCGACCTGGCGGACGACGCCCTCGAGGGCTCCATCTTCAGGATGCTGCGCCCCGGTCAACGGGTGCTGTTCGAACTCGATTCCGAGGAGCGGGCGACCAGCCTCTCGATCGGTGCCGAGGTCGACATGGGCACTCCTGACATCCACTGAGCCTCCCGGTCGGGCCCTGGAACCGGCCCGGCAACTGTCACACCAGTCACAGGCGCGATGTCCACCGTTCCGCCTTCAGCGGTGTAGGAATGAAGCGTGAAGCCGGCGACCTCCAACCAGATCCTGCTCGAATGGGTCGGCCACTGGACCGGGATCCTCGGCCCTGATGCGGTGCACTGGTGTGACGGCTCCGAGGCCGAATACGACGCCCTCGCCGACGGGATGGTCACCTCCGGCACCCTCCGTCGGCTGAACGACGACCTGCGTCCCAACAGCTATCTCGCCCTCTCCGATCCCGAGGACGTCGCACGCGTCGAGGACAGGACCTTCATCGCCACCAAGGACCCGCTCGACGCCGGCCCCACCAACAACTGGCGCGATCCCACCGAGCTCAAGGCCGAGATGACGGCGCTCTACCGGGACGCCATGGTCGGACGCACGATGTACGTGGTGCCGTTCAGCATGGGTCCGCTGGGTTCCCCGATCGCCCAGATAGGCGTCCAGTTGACCGACTCGCCGTACGTCGCCGTCAGCATGAGGACCATGACCCGAATGGGCCAGCCGGTCCTCGACGTGCTCGGCGATGGCGACTTCGTGCCGTGCCTCCATTCGGTGGGTGCTCCGCTGGTGAACGGCGCCGAGGACGTGCCCTGGCCTTGCAACCCCGACAACCGGTACATCGCCCACTTCCCCGAGGCCCGCGAGATCTGGTCGTACGGCTCGGGCTACGGCGGCAATGCACTGCTGGGCAAGAAGTGCTTCGCCCTGCGCATCGCCTCGACCATGGCACACGACGACGGCTGGCTGGCCGAACACATGCTCGTGTTGGCCGTGACCCCGCCCGACGGCGAGCGTCGGTACGTCGCTGCCGCATTCCCGTCGGCCTGCGGCAAGACCAACATGGCGATGATGGTCCCGACCCTTCCGGGCTGGACCGTCGAGACGATCGGCGACGACATCGCCTGGATGAAGTTCAGCGACGACGGCCGCCTCTACGCAATCAACCCGGAGGCGGGCTTCTTCGGCGTCGCCCCGGGCACGTCGCATGCCTCGAACCACAACGCCATGGTCACGCTCCACTCGAATGCCATCTACACCAACGTCGCCCTGACCGATGACGGCGATGTCTGGTGGGAGGGCATGACCGACGAGCCGCCGGAACGCCTGACCGACTGGCGGGGCCAACCGTGGACGCCCGACAGCGGGTCCCCGGCCGCCCACCCGAACGCCCGCTTCACGGTGCCCGCCTCGCAGTGCCCCTCCATTGCTCCCGAGTGGGAGGATCCGGCCGGCGTTCCGATCTCGGCGATCCTGTTCGGCGGACGACGGGCTACCAACGTGCCGCTCGTGACCGAGGCCCGCGACTGGGCCCACGGCGTGTTCCTCGGCTCGATCATGAGTTCCGAGAAGACCGCCGCAGCGGCCGGCAGGACGGGCGTGGTGCGGTTCGACCCGTTCGCAATGCTCCCGTTCACGGGCTACAACGTTGGCGACTACTTCGCCCACTGGCTCGAGATCGGACAGAGTGCCGACTCCGAACGGCTCCCGAGGCTGTTCTGGGTCAACTGGTTCCGCCGCGACGAGGACCGCTCCTTCCTGTGGCCCGGGTTCGGCGAGAACTGCCGGGTGCTCGACTGGGTAATCCAGCGGGTCGACGGCGGAGGCGATGCCGTCGAGACCCCCATCGGCCTCGTGCCGACCGTCGACGCCATCGACCGGACGGGCATCGATGTCGACGATGCCGCCATGGAGCGCCTCCTCGATGTCGACCCCACTGCATGGGAGGCCGAGTTGGCGATGATCGAGGAGCACTACGACGCTCTCGGCGAACGCCTGCCTGCGGAACTACGGCGCCAACTCGAAGGCCTGCGGGACCGCCTCGATGCCTGAGCGGTCGGTTCGCTAGCCCAGGATCATCGCCCGAATGCCGAGGCCCATGATCCAGAGGCCCACCCCCCCGTAGAGAAGGTGGACCCGGTCGCCCAGTTGGTGCCGGTAGCCCCAGGCGACTCCGGCGGACAGGAGCGCTGTGGCGCCGTAGAAGAGGTGGAACGCGTCGGGGTCGATCCCCTCTCCCATCGCCACCGATGCGCCGACCCACGCCTGGGCCAGCACGGCTACCTGGGCGATGCCGGTCAGGACCCAGAGCAGGCGCCCACGCAGTGCCGGCACCCGGTGGGCGGCCAGGGCCCATGCACCGACGAGCCCGTTGCCGAGCACGATCACCCAGGCCAGCGTCCCGTGGAGGTCCCTCATGGCGCCATTGTGCCTGTTCCGTCGCCTCTGTTCAGTCGAGCAGGAGGCCGGTCCGGAAGGGTTCGCCATTCCGGGGTGCGTCGGGGTCGACGAACCACTCCGTGCCGAACGCCGATGCGAACCGTTCGACCGGCATCGACAGGAAGAACGAGTCGGAAGCAATCTGGCTGGCGTGTGCGGCTATGGCGGCCAACTTGCGCTCGACGACCCGACTCACGTCGACAGCGTGGGTGATGTCGTCGGCGGGCGTGCCGAAGGCCTCCTGTCCGGCGCGCTCGCGTCGCTCCTCGAGGGTGGCGGCGGCCATGCCGTCGAGGTCGCCTGTGGCGAGCGCCTCCTCGATGGACCGGCGGATCGAGTCCCGGTTCAGGGTCACCCACCGGACGCGTCCGATGGCCGCCTGTTCAGCCCATCGTGTGCCGACTCGGTGGACCTGGATGTGGTCCGGGTGGCCGTAGCCGCCGTTGGGGTCGTAGACGACCGCCAGGTCGACCTGCTCGTCGGCGAGCAGGTCCCCGAGCCGTGCCGCCGCCTCGTCGACATCGGCCTGCCAGAAGCAGTCGGGGTGGTCATTGGTGGCCGCACCCGCCATGCCGCTGTCCCGGTAGTCGAGGTACTCGACCCGGGCGGCGCCCAGGATCGCCGCAGCGTCGGCCACCTCGGTGGCACGGCGGTCGCCGAGCGCCTCACCCTCGTCGAGGACCCCTTCGACGGGCTCGCCCTCCTCGCCGTTCGTGGCCACGACGAGCACGACCCGGTGTCCCTCGTCGGCGAGGCGGGCCATCGTGCCGCCGGTGGCGAGTGCCTCGTCGTCGGGGTGGGCGTGGAGGAATACGGCGGTCGCCATGCGTGTTCCCCCGTGGTGTGGCCGGCTCAGGCGACGGCGCCGGAGGCCCGCAGCGCAGCGACCTCGTCGTCGTCGAAGCCGGCCTCGGCCAGGATCTCGTCGGTGTGCTGGCCGGCGTGTGCCGGTGGGCGCCGGACTTCGCCCGGGGTGCGGCTGAGACGCGGTGCCGGTCCCGGTTGGGTGATGCCGCCCACGTCGATGAACGTCCCCCGGGCCACGTTGTGGGGGTGCCGGGTGGCCTCTACGGCGGTGAGCACCGGCGCGTAGCAGACGTCGCTGCCCTCGAGGACGGCGTCCCACTCGTCCCGGGTCTTCGTTCGGACGACGGCGGCGATCTCCTCGCTGAGTTCGGGCCAGAGGCTCCTGTCGTTCTGGTTGGCGAACCTCTCTGCGTCGAGCCCGAGCCTGTCGAGCAGTTCGGCGTAGAACTGCGGCTCGATCGACCCGAGCGAGATCCATCCACCGTCGGAGCACTCGTAGACGTCGTAGAAGTGGGCACCGGTGTCGAGCATGTTGGTACCGCGCCCGGGTGTATGAAAGCCGGAGGCCATCATCCCGTGGATGAAGCTCATGAGGCTGGCGGCGCCGTCGACCATGGCGGCGTCGACGACCTGGCCCTTCCCCGAGGCCCGGGCCTCGAACAGGGCGCAGACCATGCCGTAGGCGAGGTACATGCCACCTCCGCCGAAGTCTCCGACGAGGTTCATGGGCGGCACCGGGCCGGAGTCGTTGCGGCCGAAGTGTGCGAGCACGCCGGCGAGGGCGATGTAGTTGATGTCGTGGCCGGCCATCGACGAGTAGGGGCCGTCCTGGCCCCAGCCGGTCATGCGCCCGTAGACGATCGCCGGGTTGCGGGCGAGGCAGTCGTCGGGCCCGACCCCCAGGCGCTCTGCCACGCCGGGCCGGAAGCCCTCGAAGACCATGTCGGCTCCGTCGACGAGGCGCAACACGGTCTCGACGCCCCCGGGCGACTTGAGGTCGACGCCGATGCTGCGCCGGCCGCGACCGTTGACGTTGCCGGGCGGGCGGGCGGGGTCGCCGCCGCGCACCTGGACGGCGCGGTCGACCTGGATCACCTCGGCGCCCTGGTCGGCCAGCATCATCCCGCAGAAGGGTCCCGGACCGATCCCGGCCAGTTCGATGACGCGTACCCCGTCCAGTGCTCCCATGGCGTTGCCTTTCGTCAGTTCGTGTACGCCGCGTCGGCGCGATGTGCGTGTTCGGTGATTGCTGCAGCGAGGTGGGGCCAGGACCCCGGCGGCAGGTCGTGGCCCCAGCCTTCCAGAACGACGAGGTCGGCGCCGGGGATCATCGCTGCGGTGTGTTCGCCCCCGCTGACGTCGATGAGCGTGTCGGCGCTGCCGTGCACGACCCGACTGGGCACGGTGATGGTGGCGACCTGGGCGTCCCGGTTGCCGGAGGCAACGGCAGCACCCCACTGGCGTTCGAAGGCGCCGCGAGGCTGGAGAGCCCGTTCCGCGTAGGCGGTGTACAGGGCACGGACGTGGTCCTCGTCGTACCACGCCGTGCTGCACCAGAGGCGGTTGTCGGCGACCTCCTTCTCGGTGCGGGCGGCGGGGTCGTCGGGGGGCTTGGCCATCATCGCCTCGAGCACCTCGCCGGTGGGGCGGCCGAAGTCGCGGTTTCCCGTGTTGGACGCCATCGACACCATGCTGCGGCACCTGTCGGGGTGCTCGACTGCGACTGTCTGGACGATCATGCCGCCCAGCGACATGCCGACGAAGTGGGCGTCGGTGATGCCGAGGTGGTCGAGGAGGGCGACGGCGTCGGCGGCCATGTCGGAGAGCGTGTAGGCCGAACCGTCGGCCAGGCAGGTCGAGAGGCCGCTGTCGCGGTTGTCGAAGCGCACCACGTGGTGCCCCTCGGAGACGAGGAGGTCGCAGAACCCCGGCGACCAGGCCAGCAACTGGCTGCCGAGCCCGTGGACCAGAACGATCGTGGGGTCGGCCGGGTCACCGTGCTGCTCGTGGCAGGAGTCGATCCCGGTGGTGAGGCTCGCGGTCGGCACCCCTGCATCATCCGACGCGGGGCGGACTCTCTGCAATGCCGGGGGTACGGTCGCTGGCATGTCCGCCGTCCACGACGCCCGGTTCGACGAACTCGATACCCGCCTCCTCTACGCCCTGCTGCGCCTGCGGGTCGACGTGTTCGTCGTGGAGCAGGAGTGTGCCTACCGGGAACTCGACGGCCGCGACATCGAGCCGGGAACCCGCCATGTCTGGGTCGACGGAGCCGACGGCCCGGTCGCCTACCTGCGTCTGCTCGTCGAACCGGACGGCGCACACCGGATCGGCCGGGTGGCGACGGCCGTCGACCAGCGTCACCGGGGCCTGGCCGGGCTGCTCGTGGACCACGTGATTTCCACCACCCCGGGCCGCCTGGTGCTCGACGCCCAGTCCCACCTCGAGGGCTGGTACGTGGCCCGGGGCTTCGCCCGCGCCGGCGACGACTTCACCGAGGACGGCATTCCCCACGTCCCGATGGAACGCGTCTAGTCCCAGCCCAGTTCGGTGAGGCGGTCGTCGTCGATGCCGAAGTGGTGGGCGACCTCGTGCACGACCGTGACCAGAACCTCCTCGCGCAGGTCGTCCTCGTCCTCGCAGGACTCGCAGAGGGCCAGCCGGTAGAGGTGGATCGAGTCGGGCATCGTGAAACCGCCGGTGCCGTACTCGTCGCGCTCGGTCAGCGGGATGCCCTCGTAGAGGCCGAGGACGTCCGGCGGGTCACCCCGATCGGCGACCAGCACCGCCACGTTGTCCATCAGGGCGGCCAACTCGGGCGGCAGGGTGTCGAGCGCCTCGGCCACGAGGACCTCGAAGCGCCTCGGCTGCAGCGGTTCCACGGACCAGATGTTAGGTGCGGCTCCGTGGTGCGGGAGTACGCCGGGCCGGGGAACGCTGTCACGCCCCGTGGGTAGGGTGCGGCCCATGTCCGCGACCGGCACACTCCTCGACGACCAGCCGGACGACGACGCGTCCTCCGACGCCGACGGGCTCCTGGTCGGACTCAACACCGAGCAACACCACGCCGTAACGGTCGATGCCCTGCCCCTGGCGATCAGGGCGGGCGCCGGATCCGGCAAGACCCGCGTGCTCACCCGGCGCATCGCCTGGCGCTCGCTGACCGACCGCCACGACCCCCGACGGGTGCTGGCCCTCACCTTCACCCGCAAGGCCGCCGGCCAACTGCGGTCCCGGCTGCGCGTTCTCGGCCTGCGCGACCAGGTGGCCGCCGGCACCTTCCACTCCGTCGCCTACGCCCAACTGCGCACCTTGTGGAGCGAGCGCGGCCAACGCGAGCCCGACCTGCTCGGCAGCAAGTACTTTTTCGTCACCCCGCTGCTCCCCCGCGACCGGCGCAGCACCGACGTCGTCGACGTCGTCAGCGAGATCGAGTGGGCGAAGGCCCGTCGCATCCCACCCCAGGCGTACGCCGGGCGGGCCGAGGAACTCGGGCGCACCCCACCGATGTCGCCGTCCACCATCGCCCGCATCTACCGCGATTACGAGGACATGAAGGCCGAGAAGCGAAAGGTCGACTTCGACGACCTGCTCGACCAGTGCGCCCGGGCCCTCCGAGAAGACCGGGCCTTCGGCGATGCGCAGCGCTGGAGGTTCCGGCACCTCTATGTCGATGAGTTCCAGGATGTCAACCCGCTTCAGTTCACACTCCTGGCCGCCTGGCTCGCCGGCAGCGACGACCTGTGCGTCGTCGGCGACCCCGACCAGGCCATCTACGGCTGGAACGGCGCCGACGCCGACCACCTGAACCGCTTCGACACCCACTTCCCGGGCGCCACGCTCGTCGACCTGCGCCAGAACTACCGCAGCACGCCGCAGGTGCTGCGAACGGCGGCGGCGGCCCTGCGGGGGCGTACGCCGATGGAGGCCAACCGGCCGAGTGGACCTTCCCCCACGGTCACCGTGCACGCGGACGACAGGGCCGAGGCGGCAGCGGTGGCCCGGAAGGTGCGCGACACCCGGGGCTCCGACGGGGCCTGGTCCCGGCAGGCGGTTCTGGTCCGCACCAACGCACAGGCCGACGTGATCGTCGGGGCGCTGCACGAGGCGGACATCCCCGTCCGCACCCGGGCCGGCAGCAGCGTGCTCGACCGACCCGACGTCAAAGGGGCACTCGGGTCCCTGTCCCACAGCAGCCGCCCCCTCACCGACCATCTCGGCGACCTGCGGTCGGATGCAGACGACGATCTCTCCGACGATGAGGCGGCTCCCCGCAATGCCGAACGGGCCGCTGCGTTCGCCCACCTGCGCACGCTGGCCGACGAGTACCTTTCGATCGAGCCCTCGGGCACGGCCTCCGGGTTCGAGGGATGGGTCCGCGGACAGGCCCGGGCCACCTACGACGATTCGGCCGATGCCGTCGAGGTCGCCACCTTCCACGCTGCCAAGGGCCTCGAGTGGGAGGCCGTCCACGTGGCCGGGCTCGAGCAGGGCCTCGTCCCCATCGCCCACGCACGCGAACCGGCCGACCTGGCCGAGGAGCGACGGCTGTTGTACGTGGCGCTCAGCCGGGCCGAGATCGGGCTGCACCTGTCCTGGGCGCAGCAGCGAACCTTCGGTGAGCGCACCTCGAAGCGTCGGCCCTCGTTCTGGCTCGAGGACATCGAACATGCCATCAGCAACCTCGACAAGCCGTTCGAACAGGCCGAGCAGGCCCGCCGTGCCTCGATGGCACGCGAACGGGTGCAGAAACCCGCCGGCCTCCCCGACCATCCCGTCGTCGAGGAGCTCCGCACCTGGCGCCTCGACCAGGCACGAGCCGCCGACATCGAGCCCTACAAGGTGTTCCGCGACGTGACCCTGGCCTCCCTGGTCGCCGTCTGGCCGACCTCGCCCGACGACCTCCAGCGGGTGGCCGGCATCGGCCCGATCAAAGCCGACCGCTTCGGCGACGACCTGCTCGCCATCCTGGGACGCCACGAACGACCCGCCACCGCCGCTCCCCCGGCTTCGGCGCCCCGGGCGAAGGCGCCTGCCGTCGACCCCGACGACCTCGACCCGGAACTGGTCGAGGCCCTACGGGCCTGGCGCCTCGAGCACACGGACGGCAAGCCCGCCTACACGGTGTTCAGCAACGCCACGATGCACGAACTGGCCGCCGCCCGCCCGACGACCACCGACGAACTGCTGGCCGTTTCGGGGATCGGCCCTGCAAAGGCCGAGCGCTTCGGCGCCGAACTCCTCGCCTTCCTCGCCGAACAGGGCTGAGCGCTACCCGCCGTCGAACTGGCTGATGAGGCGCCTGGGGGCGGTGATGCGCCAGGACTGCTCGGCCACACCGGCCACCTCGTCCCAGTCGAGGTCCACGTCGAGGCGCAGACCCACCCAGCCCCTCGGTCCCACGTAGGGCGGCACGAAGAAGCGCTCGGGCTCCTGGTCGACCAACTCGTCCTGCACGCCGGGTGCCGCCTTGAACCAGAGCGTGGGGCGGCCGTCGTCGGGGTGGGTGTGGAAGTTGGCGAACGCCCGGCGCCCGACGATTCCGAAGGTCGGCATCCCGTGGTTGAGCCGCTCCTCGACCCCCGGCAGCGCCAGGCACACCCGCCGCAGACCCTCCAGCAGGTCCCGGTTCCGCGGCAGCCTCGAGGCGTGCGCCATGACCTCAACCCAGGGCGAAGTCGGCGACGACGGGGGCGTGGTCGCTGGGCTTTTCACCCTTGCGCTCGTTGCGGTCGACGACAACGAAGTCGAGCGTGGCGGCCACCGGCGGCGAGGCCAGGACCAGGTCGATGCGCATGCCACGACCCTTGGGGAACGCCAGGTCGCGGTAGTCCCACCACGAGAACAGGCCGCCGGCGTCGTGAAGTTCGCGGAACACGTCGACCAGCCCCAGGTCGACGAGACGCTGCACCGCCGCCCGCTCCTCGGGGGTCACGTGGGTGGCGCCCTCCCATGCGGACGGGTCCCAGACGTCGCGGTCGTCGATGGCCACGTTGAAGTCGCCGACCACGACGACCGGGTCGGCGGCGAGATCGGCGTTGGCGACGAGGTCGTCGTGAAGGCGGCCCAGCCAGTCGAGCTTGTAGTGCCAGTGGTCGTGGCCGACCTCGCGGCCGTTGGGGATGTAGCACGACGCCACCCGCACCCCGCCGCAGGTGGCCCACAGGATCCTGGCGTCGGGGTCGGGGTCGTCCCGCCCGTCGGCGAATCCGGGGCGCACGTCGTCGAGCCCGACCCTCGAGATCACCGCCACGCCGTTCCAGCGCCCCTCGCCGTGGTGCGCCGATTCGTAGCCGAGGGCGGCGAACGCCCCGTGGGGGAAGGCCTCATCGGCCATCTTGGTCTCCTGGAGGCACAGCACGTCGGGTTCCGCGGCGGCGATCCACGCCTCGACCCGGGCCAGGCGGGCCTTCAGGGAGTTGACGTTCCAGGTGACGATGCGCATCGTGGCCGACGGTAGCGGCTCAGCCGAGGGGGAACCCGACGACGACGGCCAACTCGGCGATGGCGTCGTCGGGATCGGCCACCTTGATCGTGGTCATACCCATGGCCCGGGCCGGCTTGAGGTTGACTCCGAGGTCGTCGAGGAACACGCAGGCCTCCGGCGCCACCCCCAGCCCCTCACAGGCCAGTTGGTAGAAGCGTCGCTCGGGCTTGCGGCAGCCCACCACGCTCGACTCCACGACCACGTCGAAGAGGTCGACGACCTCACCCACCGGGTCGGTGAACGGCTGCACACCGATCGGGATGATGTTGTTGGTGAGCAGTGCCGTCTTGAGCCTCGCCGCACACCGGCGCAGGGCCTCGACCATGGCGGGTCGCAGCGCCCCGTGCAGTCCCTCGAGGATCCGCCCGGCATCAACGATGTGTCCCGACGCCGCCGCCTCGGCCTCGAACAGGCGGGCGAACTCGCCGGGATCGACCTCCCGGCGCTCGAAGCGGGCCCAGGCGTTGGTGTCGGGGTTGATGGCATTGAGGCGCCGGATGGTGTCCGGTGGCAGCCCGGCCTCGGCCTCGTAGGCGGCGAACGCATCGAACGGACTCGTGAGGATCACCCCACCGAAGTCGAACAGCACCGCCTCGATCACGGCGGCGAACCTAGGTGTCATGCACTCCGGAGGCCCACGTGGCGCCACCGGTAGCCTCGGCCGCCATGGCCGCACAGTTCATCTTCACCATGCGGCGGGCCAGCCGCTTCTACCCGCCCGACCGGGAGGTGCTCAGGGACATCACCCTGGCCTTCTACCCGGGCGCCAAGATCGGGGTCATCGGCGCCAACGGGGCCGGCAAGTCGTCTCTGCTGCGCATCATGGCCGGCGTCGACGAAGGCTTCACCGGCGAGGCCCGACTCACCGACGGCTTCACCGTCGGCATGCTCGAACAGGAACCCGAACTCGACGCCGCCAAGAACGTGCAGGGCAACGTCATGGACGGCGTCGGCCAGGTTGCGGCCCTGCTGACCCGCTACGACGAGGTGCTGGCCGCCTGGGCCGACCCCGACGCCGACTACGGGAAGTTGGGCGACGAGCAGGCCGACCTCGAGCGCAGGATCGAGGTGGCCGGCGCCTGGGACCTCCAGCGCACCATCCAGATCGCCATGGACGCCCTTCGCCTGCCGCCGGGCGACGCCGGCGTCTCCACGCTCTCCGGCGGCGAGCGACGCCGGGTGGCGTTGTGTCGGCTGCTGCTCTCACGCCCCGACCTGCTGCTGCTCGACGAGCCCACCAACCACCTCGACGCAGAGTCGGTGGCGTGGCTCGAGCGCACCCTCAAGGACTACCACGGCACCGTCGTCGCGATCACCCACGACCGCTACTTCCTGGACAACGTGGCCGGCTGGATCCTAGAGATGGACCGTGGCCGGGGGATCCCCTTCGAGGGCAACTACTCGGGCTGGCTCGAGCAGAAGACGGCCCGGCTCGACGCCGAGCAGAATACCGACTCGGCCCGTCGCCGCACCCTCGAGCGGGAGCTCGAGTGGGTACGCATGGCACCGAAGGCCCGCCAGTCGAAGGGCAAGGCCCGCCTCACCGCCTACGACCGGCTCGTGGTCGAGGCTGCCGACGCAGAACGCCGCGACCGGGAACTCCAGATCGACATCCCGGCCAACCAGCGCCTCGGCGACCAGGTGGTCGAGGTCGAGCACCTCGCAAAGGGCTTCGGCGACAAGCTGCTCATCGAGGACCTCTCGTTCTCGCTGCCGCCCGCCGGGATCGTCGGCGTGATCGGTGGCAACGGCGCCGGCAAGACGACCCTGTTCCGGATGCTCGTCGAGGCATCCGACGCATCCGGCGACCCCACCTGGACGCCCGATGCCGGCGTCATCCGTATCGGCCCGACCGTCGAGATCGGCTACGTCGACCAGTCACGCGACACCCTCGACCCCGAACGCACCGTCTACGAAGAGATCACCGACGGCCGCGAGTTCCTCCAGGTCGGAAGGCGCGAGGTCAACGGCCGTGCCTACGTGGCGTCGTTCAACTTCAAGGGCACCGACCAGCAGAAGAACGTGGGCGACCTCTCCGGCGGCGAGCGCAACCGGGTGCACCTGGCCAAGGTGCTCAAGAGCGGCGCCAACCTGCTGCTCCTGGACGAGCCCACCAACGACCTCGACGTCGACACCCTGAGGGCCCTCGAGTCGGGACTCGACGCCTACGCCGGCTGTGCCGCGATCATCAGCCACGACCGCTGGTTCCTCGACCGGGTCGCCACGCACGTGCTGGCCTTCGAGGGTGACTCGCAGGTGCGCTGGTTCGAGGGCAACTTCACCGAGTACGAGACCTACCGCAAGAAGGAGTTGGGCCTCGACGCCCAGCCCACGAGGGTCCGCTACAAGCCCCTCACCCGGGGCTGACTGCTCAGTCGAACAGGGCGAGGACCCTGATGGCGGCGGCCACGGCTCGGCCGTCGTCGGGGGTGAGCACCAGGTCGGGCGACTCGGGTGCCTCGTAGGGGTCGTCGATGCCGGTCATGCCGGTCAGCTCTCCTGCACGGGCCTTCGCATAGAGCCCCTTGGGGTCGCGTTCCTCACAGACCTCGAGCGGCGTGTCGACGAACACCTCGTAGAACGGCACGCCGGCCGCCTCGTGCAGCGCACGTGCCCGGTCGCGGGCCGCCCGGTAGGGGCTGATGAGCGGCACCAGGGCGACGACGCCGGCGTCGGCGAACAGGCGGGCCACCTCAGCCACCCGCCGGACGTTCTCGTCACGGTCCTCGGCAGAGAAACCCAGGTCGCCATTGAGGCCGTGGCGCAGGTTGTCGCCGTCGAGCAGGTAGGCGGACCGCCCGTCGGCGACCAGCAGCCGTTCGCAGGCGGCAGCCACCGTCGACTTGCCCGATCCTGAGAGGCCGGTGAACCAGATCGTGGCCCCCCGGTGGCCGAGCGCCCCGGCCCGCTCGTCGCGGTCGAGCGAACTGGGGTGCCAGACGACATCCGAACTCGTACTGCCCTGATCGCCCATCTGAAGCCTCAGGCCCCGGCGCCGATGATCATTCCGGCGGCCACCGTGGCGTTGGTCGTCTCGTCGACGAGCACGAAGCTGCCGGTCGCCCGGTTGCGCCGGTACTCGTCGAAGAACAACGGCTGCGTGCAGCGCAGCGTGACCCGGCCGATCTCGTTGAGCGACAACGCCTCGGCCGACTCGTCGCGGTGGAGCGTGTTGACGTCGAGCCGGTACTGGAGGTCGGTCACCATGGTGCGGGCGGCCCTGGTGGTGTGCTTGATCGCCAGCTTGGTCCGGGGCGTCAGCTTCGAGGCCTCGGTCAGCCAGCAGACCATGGCCTGGAGGTCCTGGCCCACCATGGGCTGGTTGCCGGGCCGGCAGATCATGTCGCCACGCGACACGTCGATGTCGTCGGTGAGGCGCATCGTCACCGCCATCGGTGGGAACGCCTCGTCGACGGACCCCTCGTAGGTGTCGACCGATGCCACCTTCGACGTGAAGCCGCTCGGCAGCACCATCACCTCGTCGCCGGGCTTGAACACGCCGCCGACGATCGTGCCGGCGTAGCCCCGATAGTCATGGTGCTCGTCGGACTGTGGACGGATCACGTACTGGACCGGGAAGCGGGCATCGACGAGGTTGCGGTCGCTGGCTATGTGCACCTCCTCGAGGTGGTGCAGCAGCGACGCCCCCTCGTACCAAGGGGTGTTCGGCGAGCGGTCGACGACGTTGTCTCCGTGCAGGGCCGACACCGGGATGAAGGTCAGGTCGGCGATGTCGAGCTTCATGGCGAACTCGCGGAACTCGGCCTTGACCTCCTCGAAGGCCTCCTGCCCGTAGTCGACGAGGTCCATCTTGTTGACGCACACGACGAGGTGCGGGATGCGCAGCAGCGAGGCCAGGAAGGCGTGGCGCCGCGACTGTTCGACGACGCCGTTGCGGACATCGACCAGCACCAGGGCCAGGTCGGCCGTCGACGCCCCGGTGACCATGTTGCGCGTGTACTGGATGTGCCCGGGGGTGTCGGCGATGATGAACTTGCGCTTCGGCGTGGCGAAGTAGCGGTAGGCGACGTCGATGGTGATGCCCTGCTCGCGCTCGGCCCGCAGCCCGTCGGTGAGCAGCGCCAGGTTGGTGTGCTCGTCGCCCATCTGCATGGACGTGCGCTCGACGGCCGCGAGCTGGTCCTGGAAGATCTGCTTGGTGTCGTAGAGCAGGCGGCCGATGAGGGTCGACTTGCCGTCATCGACGCTGCCGGCGGTGGCGAAACGGAGGAGCTCCATCAGAAGTACCCCTCCTTCTTCCTGTCTTCCATGGCGGCTTCGGACACCCGGTCGTCGGCCCTGGTCGCTCCCCGCTCGGTGGTCCGGGTCGCTGCGACCTCCCCGATGATCTCCTCGAGGGTGGCGGCCGTGGAGTCGACGGCGCCGGTGCACGACATGTCGCCAACGGTGCGGTAGCGCACCCGCCGGGTCACGACCTCCTCGACGTCCATCAGGGTCACGTGGTCGGAATCTGACAGCCACATGCCGTCGCGCTCGAACACCGGCCGCTCGTGGGCGAAGTAGATCGACGGGATCTCGATGCCCTCCCGGCGGATGTACTCCCAGATGTCGAGTTCGGTCCAGTTCGAGATCGGGAACACCCGGATGTGCTCATCCTGGAGGATGCGGCCGTTGTAGAGGTTCCAGAGCTCGGGTCGCTGGTTCTTGGGGTCCCACTGGCCGAACTCGTCGCGGAACGAGTACACCCGCTCCTTGGCGCGTGCCTTTTCCTCGTCGCGTCGGGCACCGCCGAACAGGGCGTCGAAGCGGTGCTCCCCGATGGCGTCGAGCAGCGTGGTGGTCTGGAGGCGGTTGCGGCTGGCCCGGGGGCCGGTCTCCTCGGTGACGCGTCCCTCGTCGATCGACCGCTGCACCGACGCAACCACCAGTCGGACGCCGACCTCGGCGAGACGGCGGTCGCGGAACTCGAGTACCTCGGGGAAGTTGTGGCCGGTGTCGACGTGCATCACCGGGAACGGCAGGCGGGCCGGTGAGAACGCCTTCTCGGCCAGGCGCAGCATCACGATCGAGTCCTTGCCCCCGGAGAACAGCAGGCAGGGGCGTTCGAACTCGGCTGCGACCTCGCGGAAGATGTGGATCGACTCGGCCTCGACCTGATCGAGGTCCGAGAGTTCGTAGGTGGTGGTCACCGGGCCCCCGTCGCAGCCGTATGTCTGGTTCGACTCCCAATTCTAAGGCCCGTGGTCTGCGATGATCGCAACCCATGGCCACATCCGACGACCACCGCCTTGCAGCCGAACTGGCCATGCGCACCGGACTCCTGCTGCTCGAACTCCGGCAGCGCCTGTCCGAGCAGGGGGCGTCGGCGGCGAACCTCAAGGACGAAGGCGACCGTGCCGCCCACGACCTCCTCATGGATGCCCTGGCCGAGGCCCGCCCGGACGATGCGGTGCTGTCCGAGGAGGGCTCGGCCCACGATGTGCACCCCGACCGGGCCGGAGCCTCCCGGGTCTGGATCGTCGATCCGCTCGACGGCACCCGTGAGTTCAGCGAGCCGCCGCGGTCCGACTGGGCCGTACACGTGGCACTTGCCGAGGACGGTGTCCCCACGGCCGGTGCCGTCGCCCTGCCGGGCCTCGGGATCACCCTGTCGACCCACGAGGCCAACACGACCGACGACCTGGCGCCCGTGCCCGAGGCCCCACGCATCGTGGTCAGCCGCACCCGCCCTCCCGCCGAGGCCCTGGCGGTCGCCGAGGCGCTCGGTGGAGCACTCGTCGAGATGGGCTCGGCAGGGGCGAAGGCGATGGCGGTGGTGCGGGGCGAGGTCGACGCCTATGTCCACTCGGGCGGCCAGTACGAGTGGGACAACTGCGCTCCGGCTGCCGTTGCCCTCTCGGTGGGCCTCCACGTGTCGCGTCTCGACGGCTCGGCGCTCACCTACAACCACCCCGACCCCTACCTGCCCGACCTGCTCATCTGCCGCCGGGAACTGGCGGCGGCCACGCTCGCCGTCCTCGCCGGCTGAGGCACGACCGCTCCCCCTAGGCTCGGGCACTGTGCGCCTCGTCATCGCCCGCTGCACGGTCGACTACGACGGCCGCCTCACCGCCCACCTACCCGAAGCGGTGCGCCTCCTCATGGTCAAGGCCGACGGCTGCGTCGCCATCCACGCCGACGGCGGCGCCTACAAACCCCTCAACTGGATGAACTCGCCCAACACCCTCGTCGAGTTCGACGAGGAGGGCGTCAGCATCTGGCGGGTGTCGAACCCGAAGGGCGAGACCCTCACGATCACCCTCCACGAGGTGCTGTCCGACACGGCGCACGACATGGGCGTCGACCCGGGCCTCCAGAAGGACGGCGTCGAGGCCCACCTCCAGGAACTGCTGGCCGGGGACCCGTCCTTCCTCGGTGAGGACCTGGCCCTGGTGCGGCGTGAGTACCCGACCGAGATCGGACCGGTCGACCTGCTCTGTAGGGACGCCGACGGCCACACGGTCGCCATCGAGATCAAGCGCCGTGGCGAGATCGACGGCGTCGAGCAGCTCACGCGCTACCTCGACTTCCTGAACCGGGACGAACTGCTGGCCCCGGTGCGCGGCCTGTTCGTCGCCCAGGAGATCAAGCCCCAGGCCAGGGTGCTGGCCGACGACCGGGACATCGGCTGCGTCGAGGTCGACTACGACGAACTCCGGGGCATCGAGTCGACGACGCCCCGGTTGTTCTAGGGCGCACGGGACACGACATATGGATTCGTTCGACGTCGCGGTGGTCGGCGGAGGCCCCGCCGGTTCTGCCGCGGCAACCACGCTCGCCCGTGCGGGGCGCTCGGTCGTGGTGCTCGACAAGGCGACCTTTCCACGCGACAAGTGCTGCGGAGACGGCCTGACCACGCTGGCACTTCGCCTCGGCGAGCAACTGGGGCTCGACCCCTCGCCGATCGCCGGCTGGCAGGCAGTCGACCACGCCGTGGTCCACACGGGCGGAGGCACCCGCAGTCATCGCTTTCCGCTCCCTGCGGGGCAGGGCCAGTACGCGGCGGTGGTGCCGCGGTCCGAATACGACGCCGCCCTGCTCGGCCTGGCGCGGGAATCAGGTGCAGAGGTGCGGGAGGGCAACGCAGTGACCGGCATCAACATCGACGAAGGCGACGCAGAACTGGAGGTCGCCGAGTCCGACGCGGTCCGGGCGACCATGGTGGTCGCAGCGGACGGTATGTGGTCGCCGACCCGTCGGCTCCTCGGGCTGGCACAGGACGGCTACCGGGGCGAGTGGCAGGCCTTCCGCCAGTACGTGGCCAACGTGGGCCCGGCAGGCCGCGACCTCCACGTCTGGTTCGAGCCCGACCTGCTGCCCGGCTACTCGTGGAGCTTCCCGCTTCCCGGGGATCGCGCCAACGTCGGCTTCGGCGTGCTGCGTGGTGGCCGGGTGGCCGTCGGCGACACCGGCCATGTCTGGGACGGCCTGCTCGCCCGTCCGGGCATACGCGACGTGCTCGGACCCGGTGCCGAGCCCGAGGGCCGGCGCACGGCCTGGCCCATCCCCGCCCGCATCGACCGGGCGGTGCTCGAACACGGCCCGGTTCTCTTTGCCGGGGACGCCGCTGCCGCCACCGACGCACTGACCGGCGAGGGCATCGGTCAGGCGCTGCTCACCGGCATCCTCGCCGCCGGGTCCGTGATCGCCGGCGGCTCGTATACCGAGATCGGCGTCCGCTACCGGCGGGAGGTACGTCGTGAACTCCTGGCCGACCACCGCATGTCGGTCGTCCTCCAGCGCGTGCTGGCGCACCCGCTCGGCGCCCGCGCCTCGGTCGCCATGGGCGGGCTCACCCCCTGGACCCGCCGCAACTTCGCCCGCTGGCTTTTCGAGGACTACCCGAGAGCGCTGCTGGCCACGCCCCGAAGGTGGCACAGGGGCGTGCTACACCGCCCGGGGGCCCACGCCTGACGGGCCGCGGCGGCGTCCCCCCTGTCCGCCAATACGCTCTGGCCATGGCCACAACCTCCGACTCCGCTGCCGAGCGGGGCCACCTGTCCGTCGTCCCCGACTCCGAACACGCCTCCGGCGACGACGATGGCGCCGGCCCCCACCCACTGGGCCCCGTCGGCGCGGCGTTCGACAGGGCGGTCGACCGGGCGTGGGAGCCTCTACGCGGCAACCCGAACCTGGACCGTCTCTTCTACACGGCCAGCGAGCTCGCCGACTTCAGCCTGCTCTGGCACCTGGCCGGCACCGCACGGGGGGTCGTGCGCCGCAACGGGCACCGCGAGGCGATCCGGCTGTCGGCCGCCCTCGCCGCCGAATCGGCGTTCGTCAACGGTGCGGTCAAGTCGCTGTTCCGCCGCGACCGTCCCGACCACGAGGTCGAGCGATCGCACAACCTTCGTCAACCGCTCACCAGCAGCTTCCCGTCGGGCCACGCCTCGGCGGCATTCCTCGCGGCGACCCTGTTGAGCGAGCGGTCGCGGATCAGGCCGTTCTGGTATGCGGCAGCGGGAGTCGTCGCCGTCTCGCGGGTACATGTACGCATCCACCATGCCAGCGACGTGGTCGTGGGCGCCGGGATGGGACTGGCGCTGGGGCGCCTGGTCCGGAAGGTGTTGCCGCTGCGCTAGGGGCAGCGAAACCGCTGCTCAGTTGAGCGGTGAAGCCTCGAGGTCTGCGTCGCTGGTGGCCAGCAGGAGGCGGAGGTCGAGGAGCAGGTCGGCGACCTCGGACGAGGCGATGAGCTCACGGCTCTTGGTGGTGCCGAGCCCGCGGTCGATGATGGCCTTGATCTCGTCGATCGTGGTGGTGTCGAGTGTCTCGGTCATCTCCGCCTTCCCGGTGTCGCGCTGCTCATCGATGGCCCCACCCTAGACGCGGGATCGAACAACGCGTGTCACCTGTTTCGGTGTCCCGCCTACCCTCGGCGGATGCCACCCCTCGTCCACGTGCTCGGCACGGGCCGCCCGGACATGGACCTGCCGCTGCTACTGGCCGGGCTGCATGCCGATCTCGAGATCGGGACCCGGACCACGTTGCGACTCGAACCGACCAGCGGCGACGGCTGGGGGCCGGGCCGGGCGGTCGACCTCGCCATCGGCGCCGGCTTCGTTGCTCGCGCCGAGGCCCGGGCCGGCGATGACGCCGTGGAGGTCGATGTCGAGCGCCATCGCAGCCTGCCCGACACCGTTGCACCCGGAATGCGCCTGCTGGTCGTAGGCCTCAACCCCAGCCCTGCATCGGCCGATTCGGGGGTGGGCTACCACCGGCCCGGCAACCGCTTCTGGCCGGCGGCGCTCGCCGCCGGGCTGGTGGGCGTCGACCGTGACCCCCGCCACGCCCTCACCCACCATGGCCTCGGCATGACCGACCTGGTGCGCCGCACCACCGCCAGGGCCGACGAGGTCGCACCCGACGAGTTACGCGAGGGCTTCGAACGGGTCGAGCGACTGTGCGCCTGGCTCCGACCTCGGACGATCTGTTTCGTCGGCCTCGGTGGCTGGCGCGTGGTGGCCGACCGGAAGGCAGTGGCCGGCGTGCAGGACCGCACCCTCGGCGGCGTGCCCGTCTACGTGATGCCCAGCACGAGCGGCCTCAACGCCCACAGCCGCCTCGACGACCTGACCGCCCACTTCCGGGCAGCCGGTGAGCTCGCCGACGGGGCGTGACGCTCAGGCGTTCGGGGCGAGGGAGCGGACCGCCTCCATCGTGTCGATGCCGCCGAACGGCAGGATCGCCAGGGCCGGGGTGGTGACGCCGTTGGCGACGTACTCGTCGATGCGGGCCCGGCACTGTTCGGGCGTGCCGTGCACCAGCAGGTCGTCGACCACCTGCTCGGGGATCTCGTCCAACGCCCCCTTGCGGTCACCGGCGGCCCAACGCTCCCAGTGGCCGCCCAGCATGTCGCCGCGACCCATCCACTCGTGGAAGGCCCTGTAGACGGGGACGTTCAGGTATGCCGCCAGCACGTAGCGGCCACCGGCCAGCACCACCTCGCGGTCGTCGCTGGGGCACACGAAGATGCGGGCCACGACCTCCCGACCGGGACCCTGGGCGTTCACGATCCCCGCCACGGTGGTGACGTCGTCGGGAGACAACCAGTTGATGATCGCCCCGTCAGCCTCGCGTCCCGCCAGGCGCAGCATGCCCTCGCGCAGGGCCGCCACGAGGATCGTGGGCGGCTGCTCCGGGATGATGCCGAGCCGGAATCCGCGGATCGTGAAGGAGTCGTACTCCTCGGTCACCTTCTCGCCGGTGAGGGCCGACCGGATGAACCGGACCGTGTCGCGTACCCGCTGGTAGGGCGCCTCGAACGGGACACCGTTCCAGCGTTCGACGATCACGTCGGACGAAGAGCCGATGCCGATGGCGAAACGACCGGGCGCCGCCGACGCCATGGTGGCGGCGCACTGCGCCATGAGGGCGGGGCTGCGGGTGTATGCGGGCAGAATCGCCGTGCCGAGGCGCAGCTCGGGGGCCCACGCCGCTGCGAGCGCCAGCGGTGTGAGGCCGTCGCTCTCGTTCGCCTCGGCGGTCCAGACATCCGTGTACCCGAGGTCGACGAGCTCCCGGTAGAGGGCCTGCTGGTCGTGGAGCGGGCCGGGAAGTGGGACGGTGATGCCGTACGGGGACAAGTGGGTGGTTTCCTCTCCCGTGGAGTCGAACGCCAATACTGGCACGGGTGTTTGGCTCCTCCAGCAGCAGCCGAACGGAGTGTCACACCCCTTCCGCATACTGGGAACCATGAACGAACAACTGGTCCTCACCTCAACTCGGCGCCACCGCTCCGCCCGACCCGATTTCCTCCTCGATGCCCGCACCCGGGCGATCGGCCTGGCCGGCGTCGCCCGCGCCAGGGCCGAACTCCGGCGCCACGCACCGGTCGACGACAGCGCCCCGGCAGGCACCGTGGCAGCCACCGATGAGGACCCCGGCCCACAGCGCCGGGTCGCCTGAGTCGGGCCATGCGTGCCGTCCTGGTGCTCATGGGCCTGCTGCTGGGCGTCGCCTGCAGTTCCCCGAACCTGTCCGCCGACGGCATGGGCACCGTCGTCGAGGTGATCGACGGCGACACGGTGATCGTCGATCTGGCCGGGCACCGCGAGACCGTGCGCCTGCTGGGCATCGACACCCCCGAGACAGTCCACCCCGACCGGCCGGTCGAGTGCTTCGGCGCCGAGGCGTCGGCGCGACTGCGCCTGCTCCTCACTCCGGGCAGCGGGGTGATCGTCACACGCGACATCGAACCCCGTGACCGCTACGGCCGCCTCCTCGCCTACCTCGAACGCCTCTCCGACGGCCTCCAGGTCAACATGGCCCTCGTCGAGCGCGGCTATGCGGCGACGCTCCACATCGATCCCAACGACGCCCTGCTCCACGAGTTGGCGGCTGCGGAGAGCCGTGCCCGCGCAGCCGGCCTCGGTCTATGGACTCGGTGCGGCGGCCCCCACGAACCGGTGGCCTGACCGGCACTCGTCCCCAGGTCTTCCGCGGCGTTCCCTCGCCCGGCAACGCGGTCGTCAGGTACCGTTCCCCCATGACCGCACTCGCCGAGGTGCTCGGACATGGCGCCGACACCCGGCTCCTCATCCTCACCGCCGACCAGTTGGGGATGTGCCACGCCACCAACGTCGGGGTCTACGAGAGCCTCCGCACCGGCCTGGCAACCGGTGCCTCGTTGATGGTCCCCGCCCCCTGGGCACGGGAGGCCGCAGCCCACTACCGGGGCGAACCCATAGGTGTCCACCTGACCCTCAACGCCGAACTCGACTGCTACCGCTGGCGACCCATCACGGCTGCACCCTCGCTCCTGGACGGTGACGGCGGCTTCCCACGCACGGTGGGCGACCTCTGGGACCACGCCGACCTCGACGAGACCCGGTCAGAGTGCCGGGCGCAACTCGAGCGGGCCATCCTCTGGGGCTTCGACGTCTGCCACCTCAGCACCCACATGGGCGCGCTCCAGGACCGCCCGGAGTTCTTCGACGTACTGCTCGACCTGGCTGTCGAGCACCGCCTGCCGATCCGCCTCGAGGGCGGCGACGCCGAGGCAAGGGCCGGCTTCCCGTTCCGGGCACTGGCCGCCGAGGAGGGCGTGTTCACGGCAGACCACCACCGTCTCCGACCCCTCGCCGATACCGACGCCCTCGAGCGCCAGGCCATGGACCTCGGGCCTGGCGTCACCGAGATCGTCGTGGAGCCGGCGGTCGACACACCGGAGTTGAGGGCCATCTGCGACAACTGGGGCAGGCGCGTCGACCACCGCGACCTGGTCTGTGGCAACTCGGAACTCCGGGCCGACCTCGACAGGGGCCACGTACGCCTGATCAACTGGCGCGACGTGCGCGAGGCCCAGCGGGCCACCTGAGTCGGCGAACGGCTTTCAGACCTCGTCGAACGCGCTGCGTCCGGCCAGGTCGGCCAGCAGGCCCGCCCACTCAGGGCTCCCGAACACCGGCCGCAAGCCGAACACATAGCGGGCGTAGTCGCCCTCGACCTTGCAACGGCCCGACATGAACGCCTCGTCCGGATCGAGTTCGCCCCGGAACCGTGACACCGCCTCCGGGTAGGCCCAGGTGACCGTGGCATCCTGGTCGCCGTCACGGCCTGGGATCACCTCGACCACCCGACCGTCGGCCACGACCAGCCGGAACTGCACCTTGCCGTGCGGCGTCTTGGAGATGGCGAACCGCACCACCCCGTCGAGGCCCGGGCGCTCGGGCAGAAGTGCTGCGGCCTCGGCGAACTCGGTGATCCAGTCCTGTGAGAGGAACGACGCCATCAGGCCGGCTCCTCCACCGCAGCCCGTCGGGCAAGGGCGTCTACCTCGGCACGGCCCATCCAGCGAATCCGGTCGAAGAGGTCGGACTCGATCTCGCCCTCCGGCGGTCCTCCGACCAGCGTCTCGGCCAGCACGTAGTCGTCCCACGGGTAGGCGTCGCCGGCGACGTCGTCGGGGAGCCCGAACCAGAACGGCGAGGCCGGGTCGATCTGTGTGGCGTGGGCCCTGAGGGCATCGCACCTGGCCTGCCAGTGGCCGCCGACGGGCACCTTCGTCGTGATCAGATGGTCGTGGGAGGGTCGTCGTTCGAACCACCACTCGCCGTAGGGCGACTTGAGGCCGAGTTCGCCGAACTTGGCGTGCAGCGCCGCGATCCGAGCCCGTGACCAGGTCGTGAAGTAGAGCTTCAGCGGCTGCCATGGCTCCCCCGCCTCCGGGTACCTGGCCGGATCGCCGGCTGCAGCGAAGGCCGGCACCGAGACGTCGTGCACCTGGAGGTGGTCCGGGTGGTTGTAGCCACGACGTTCGTCGGGGTAGGTGACGACCACGTGCGGCCGGACCCGTCGGATGATTCCGACCAGTCGGCCGACGGCCTCGTTCGGATCTGCATCGGCAAAGGCGTTCGGTTGGGTATCGGGGTGGCTGTCCGGGTGGTCTTCGGGGTGGTCGTCGTCGGCGGGATCCGACATGCCGGAGTCGTGATAACCGAGCATGACGACCTCGTCATACCCGATGATCTCGGCAGAGCGCCGAAGCTCCCCGGCGCGCACCTCCGGAAGGCTTGCATGTACCTCGGGGCGGTCCATCGCCGGGTTCAGGATGTCGCCGGCCTCACCGCCGGTGCAGCAGACCAGGACGCAGTGCACACCTGCAGCGCTGCATGCCGAGACCGTCGATGCCCCCTTGGAGGCCTCGTCGTCGGGATGCGCATGGATGGTGAGCAGGCGGAGTTCCGGCTGTTCGGTCGACTGCATGGGCGGTCACGGTAGCGGGTGCCCAATCCGGGGCCGCGGCCACTACAAAACGACCGCGTGCTACCGTCGCGGCACTCTGGCCGGAGACGAAAGAAGGGAGAGTGAGCACCAGATGGACCCTGAGGTCTGGCGCTGGGTGTGGCTGGCCGCCGCCGCCGCGTTCATCGTCGGGGAGATCACCGTCGCCGGCACCTTCTTCCTGCTGCCCTTCGGCCTGGGAGCCGCCGTGGCGGCCGTGTTCGCCTTCTCGGGCGCCGGGTCGGCGACTGGATGGATCATCTTCGTCTCCGTCTCGGTCGTGGCCACCATCGCCGTGCGTCCGATCGTCCGACGCCTCGACGCGACCGGCGACCCGATCAGCGTCGGCGCCGAACGGCTCATCGGCCAGGCGGGCGTCGTGATCAGCGACCTGTCAGCCGATGCAGACCGCATGGGCGCCGTCCGGGTCGGCCGCGAGGAGTGGCACGCCGAGAGTTCCGAAGGGATCGACCTCCCCGTCGGGACCGCAATCGAGGTGATCGACATCCTGGGAACCAGGGCTCTCGTGCGCCCTGTCGACTCCGAGTCCTGACCATGCACCGGGTCAACGACCCAGAAAGGACCACACAATGGCTGAACTGATCGTTCTGGGCGTCGTTGCCTTCGTCCTGTTCATCTTCGTGATGAACGCCGTCAAGATCGTGCACCCCTACCAGCGGGGACTCGTCGAGCAGTTGGGTCGCTACAAGACCACCACCGACCCGGGCCTCAAGATGATCGCCCCGGTCATCCAGAAGCTGATCCGGGTCGACATGCGCGAGCAGGTGATCGACGTTCCACCCCAGGAGGTCATCACCAAGGACAACGTGACCGTCACGGTCGATGCCGTCATCTACTACGAGCCCACCGATCCCCAGCGGCTCGTCTACAACGTCGCCAACTTCATCATGGCCATCACGAAGCTGGCCCAGACCAACCTGAGGAACGTGATCGGCGACATGAGCCTCGACGCGGCGCTCACCTCCCGCGACAACGTCAACGTGGCATTACGCGAAGTACTCGACGACGCCACCGACAAGTGGGGCGTACGCGTGGTGCGTGTCGAGATCCAGCGCATCGACCCGCCCACCGATGTCATGGACGCCATGCACGAGCAGATGAAGGCCGAGCGAACCCGTCGGGCCGTGGTACTCGAGGCCGAGGGCGCCCGGGAGGCGGCCATCGCCCGGGCCGAGGGCGAAAAGCGGTCCCGGATCCTCCACGCAGAGGGTGTCAGGCAGGAGGCGATCCTCCATGCCGAGGGCGAGGCCCAGGCCATCCGGGAAGTCGCCGGTGCCGACCGGTTCCGCGAGGAGACGGTCGCCCTGGGCGAGGCTGAGGCCGTCCGCAGCGTGTACCAGGCCATCCACGACGGCGACCCGACGCCCGACCTGCTGGCCATCAAGTACCTCGAGGCACTCGGAGTGGTCGCCGACGGCAGCGCCACCAAGATCTTCCTGCCGACCGACCTCTCGGCGACGCTGGGCTCGCTCGGCGCCATCGCCGAACTGTTCCGCGGCGACGGCGGTGCAACGCCCGTGACGGTCCCGCCGGCACCCCGGGAGGAGTCCGCCGACTAGTCGGAGTCAGGCACTCGCAGAACCGGTTCCGGCGGGGACCAGTTCGTCGTCGCCGTCCTCGTCCTCGACGAGGTCCCAGCCGCACATGCGGGCCAACAGCGACCGCCCTTCGTCGGGGCCGCTGGCGATGAGTTCGTCGCCGGCAGCCAGCCGCACACCGCCCCGCGGCCGGTACACGTAACGGCCACCCCGCCGGATGGCGAGCACCGAGAAACCCGGCTCGATGTTCATGCCCAGGTCGGAGAGCGACGAGCCGTCGGTCGGCGACCCCTCGGCCACCGGGTAGCGCACCACAACCTCGTCGGCCTCGCCCAGGGCGATGCCGAGGATCGGATGCAGCTCCTCGTCCTTTTCGACGATCCAGACCATCATCTGTGCCTGGTCCCCGATGTCCTCTGCGGCCTCGGCGAGGTGCAGGAGCCCGCGTAGCGCCGATGGTTCCAGATCTGCGCCGGCCGACCGCAGGACCCACAGTTCGAGGTGGTCCTTCATCTCGTCGAGTCGGTCCTCGAGGTGGCGAACCTCGGAGGCGAGACCCCGGTCGCCGAAGACAAGGGCGCTGTAGGCGAGGCCCACGGCGGTCTCGGAGAGGTTCTTCATCTCGACCAGGACGTCCACCGCCCGGTCGAGGTCGGTGACTGCAGCTACATCATCGGCGTGGGGTGGCTCCCAGACCGGTGCGGCGGCGAGCTCGCGCAACCTGTTGATGCCCTCCGGCGACCCGCGCAGGAACAGCACGTCATCGGGGACGAGGACCGTGTCGCCACCCACGTCGGTGTCCCAGTCACGTCCCCGACGGATCGACATCACCCGCATCCCGGCCTGGACCGGAAGCTCGAGGGCCGACAACGGACGGTGCGCCATGTGCGAGCCCTCGCTCACGAGCACCCGGTGCGACACCTCCTCGGCATCGGAGAGGTCGGCCACGAGCTGTGCCGGGATGCCCAGCCGGTGTGTGACGATCCGGGCGATGTCCACGGCGTCGTTGGCCATGCGTTCGATGGCGGACACCACCTGAAGCACCGACGACATCCCCTCGGCCTCCCGTGGGCTCCGGGCAGCGAGCACGCACACCGCCCGCATGTCGTGGACCAGTTCGCTCATCTGCTCTTCGAGCTCGTCGACCTCCTCGGCCATGTCGGGGTCACCGAAGTAGACCGAGGCGTAGGCCAGGTCCACCATCAGCTCCGAGGTGTCCTTGGCCTCGGCCAGCATGGCCCGCAGGTTGCGGGGTTTGTCGTCCATCAGTTCCTCACTCGATGTCGGGGGCAATGGTAGGTCCGGCGGGATGCCGGCAGAAGGAACAACGGTGGGAAACGTGCACCATCACGCCACCCCCACGGTGACCATGGCGAAGACCAGCGTGAAGGCCCCCACCAGGTCGAGTGATGACGTCACGAGGGGAATCCCGTAGGTGTCCGGATCGAGGCCGAACCGGAACGACGCCATGGTCGAGTAGTAGGCGACCAACACCACGAACACGGCTGCCAGGCCGCCGGCGAGGAGCGCCACCATCAGCATCTGGCCGAGGGCAGGTCCTGTCTGGTCGGTGAGCGCCGCCGCCACATGGGCTGCCACGGCACCGAGGGCGAATACGGGAAGGGCCAGCAGCACGACCGACCGGATATCGCGTCCGCTGGCACGGCTCGGTAGCGGTGTCGCATCGTCGAGTCCGAGGTGGAACTGGGTCGAGAGGCGGCTGCAGAGTATGCCGCCCAGTGCCCCCGCCCCGCCGAGGAAGGCCGGCAGGAGGATCAGGACAGCCTCGGCACCGAGCAGGTCGTCGAGGCGGCGCTCGATCATGATCCCCGCCAGGAGGTCGAGCACGACGGCCACCACGAGGACCGGCACCGACTGGCGGACGATGCGTCCGACCTCCTCGATCGGTGCGCGCCATGCAGTGACCAGCACGACCGACGAGCCACCTACCAGGCCGACGGCCAATGCCGATGAGGACACGCCATGGCCGGCTGCCGCCGCTGCGATCACGAGCGCCGGCACCGTGAGCAGGTCGCCGACGGTGGTCACCAGCGGTGCGGTCACGTTGTCGAGGTCCCATCCGAACCGGACCGATCCGACCACCATCACAACGGTCACCATCCCGACGGCGGCCGATGCGATCAACCCACCCAGGGTCGACACCACGAGGAAGTCGGCCAGGGTCATCGATGCGGTGAGTCCGAACACGGTGGCGGTGCCCTTGGCCAGGACCGCCAGGACCATGCTGAAGGCCAGGGAGAGAGCCCCGGCAGCCAGGAGGTTGCCGCCGACGACCCCGTCCGGCCGGAAGTTGAGGCGAAACGTTCCCGCATGTGCGGCCGTGCCGAGGCGGCTTCCCATGGCGCCGAAGACGTTGCCGCGCAACGCCACCGCACCCGGGACCAGCAGCAGCAGGCCGGGTAGTTCGCGCAGCGTCCCCTCGGCGGCGGCTAGGACGAGCCCCCCGAGCGTGGCGAACAGTACCCCGATCAGAAGCGCCACGAGCCGTTGTACGGCGTCGGCCCGACCGGACCGGAGGCGCTGGAGGCCTGCAGGGGCACGTCGGCTCGAGGGCATGGCCCCAGTGTGCTTGACCATCGGCCATCAGATGGCGCTTTTGGCAGGTGCGGCGTTTCACCGGAAGTCGCGGGAGCGAACCGGCGAGGCCAGGACCAGCGGTTCGAGCCGCTCGGCGACCACGTTGACCGCCCCCTCGGCCGACTCGACCCGCCCCCGGACCAGCAGGGCCGGCGCCCCGGCGGCCACCTCCCGGTGGTGGATCCAGCAGCCGGGCGACACCACTACGTTGACGAGGCCCGTCTCGTCCTCGAGGTTTAGAAACGTGACCCCGCCGGCGGTTGCCGGTCGCTGACGGTGGGTGACCACCCCCGCCACCCACACCCTGGCCCCGTCGACCACGATGCGCAGGCCGTCGGCCGTCACCACCCCGGCGGCCTCGAGTTCGCTGCGGACGAAGCGGGTGGGATGCCCGTCGGGTGACACGCCGGTGGCCCACAGGTCGGCCCGTGCCGTCTCGGGAGCCGTCAACGGCGGGAGCGGCGGGGCATCGACACCGGTGACGACACCCGGGAGCCGGTCGACGCCGGTGGCGGCGAGGGCCCCGGCTGACCACAGGGCTCGGCGACGGTCGGGGCCGAGGCAGCCGAACGCCCCGGCGGTGGCGAGCGCCTCGAGCACCGCCCGGTCGGGGCCGACCCGTCGTCGGAGGTCCTCGATCGATCGCCAGGGGCGCCCGTCGGCTATGGCCTCGGCCAGGTCGCCACCGACCCCGCGCACCGATCCGATGCCCATGCGCACGGCCGGGGCGTCGGCCGGGCCCTCGAGGGTGGCGCCGGCCACCGAGCGGTTCAGGTCGGGGGTGCGTACCTCGACTCCGTGACGGCGGGCGTCCTGGGCGAGGGTGTGCGGGGCGTAGAAGCCCATGGGCTGGGCGTTGAGCAGCCCAGCGCAGAACGCCGCCGGGTAGTGGTGCTTGAGCCAGGAACTGGCGTACACCAGGTAGGCGAACGACACCGAGTGGCTCTCGGGGAAGCCGTAGTCGGCGAAGGCGGCCAACTTGTCCCAGAGCCGCTCGATCACGTCGGACGGCACCCCCCGTTCGGCCGCCCCGGCGGTGAAGCGGTCGTGCAGGACCGCCATGCGTCCGTGGCTGCGCTTGGCGGCCATGGCCTGCCGCAGCCGGTCGGCCTCGACGGGGCAGAACCCGGCCACGTCGATGGCCAGTTGCATGAGCTGCTCCTGGAACAGCGGGATGCCGAGGGTCTTGGCAAGGGCGTTCTCGCACAGCGGGTGCGGATATGTGACCGGTTCCCGGCCGTTGCGGCGACGGATGTAGGGGTGGACCGAGCCGCCCTGGATGGGGCCCGGGCGGATGAGGGCCACCTCGACCACCAGGTCGTAGAAGCAGCGGGGCCGCAACCGGGGCAGGGTGGCCATCTGGGCACGGCTCTCGATCTGGAACACGCCGATGGTGTCGGCGGCGCAGATCATGTCGTAGACGGCGTCCTCCTGGGGCAGAAGCGCCAGGTCGACGGTGACGCCGTGGTGGGCGGCGACCAGGTCGACTGTGCCGTGGAGGGCACTGAGCATGCCGAGCCCCAGCAGGTCGAACTTGACGAGGCCCGCCGCTGCACAGTCGTCCTTGTCCCACTGCAGGACGCTGCGGTCGGTCCGGGTGGCCCACTCGATCGGGCAGACCTCGCCGAGGGGACGGTCGCAGATGACCATGCCGCCGGAGTGGACGCCGAGGTGGCGGGGGGCATCGGCCAGCTCGGCGGCCAGCTCCTGCACCTCGGCGGGCACGACGGAGGCTCTCTCCTGCCCTGATCCCGGATCCGCCTCTCCGGGGAGGCGCCGTCCGACCGCCTTGGCGAAGGCGTCCTGTTGGCCGGGGGCGTAGCCGAGGGCCAGGGCGACATCGCGCACCGCCGAGCGCCGCCGGTAGCTGATGACGTTGGCAACCTGGGCGGCGTGGCGACGCCCGTGGCGCTCGTAGACGTACTGGATGACCTCTTCGCGGCGGCCGCTCTCGATGTCGATGTCGATGTCGGGCGGACCCTCCCGGGCCGGGGAGAGGAAGCGTTCGAACAGCAGGCCGAGGCCCACGGCGTCGACGTTGGTGATGCCGAGGGCGTAGCAGACGGCGGAGTTGGCGGCCGACCCCCGCCCCTGGCAGTAGATGTCGGAGCGGCGGCAGAACTCGACCAGGTCCCAGACGACGAGGAAGTAGCCGGAGTATCCCAACTGCCCGATGACCGACAGCTCACGGTCGATCTGGGCCCAGGCCCCGGGGACCCGCTCGGATGCCCGGTTCCCATAGCGGCCGACGGCTCCGGCCTCGGTCAGGCGGCGCAGGTGGGCCATCTCGTCGAGCCCGTCGGGGCACGGGAAGGGCGGGAGGTCGGGGGCCACGAGGCGCAGGTCGAAGGTGCAGCGGCGGCCCAGTTCGGCGGCGATCTCGACGGCGCCCGGCCAGCGGGTGAAACGGCGGGCCTGTTCGGCACCCGACCGGAGGTGGGCCGACCCGGCGGCCGGGAGCCACCCGTCGAGGTCCACCAACGGGCGGCGGGCCCGCACGGCGGCCAACACCGTGGCGAGGCGGCGACGGGAGGGCCGGTGGTAGTGGACGTTGTTGGTGGCGACCACGTCGAGGTCGGCGGCCACGGCCAGGCGGGCGAGGGCGTCGTTGCGCTCGACGTCGAGGGGGTGGCCGTGGTCCCAGAGTTCGACGAACACCCGGTCGCTGCCGAACCGGTCGGCCAGGTCGTGGAGTCGGCGGGCGGCGACGGCCGGACCGTCTGCCTCGAGGGCGGCCGGCACCGCTCCCTTGCGACAGCCCGTGAGGACCACCCAATCGGCGGTTCCACCGGTGCCCGTTCCGGCCAGTTCCGTGAGGCGGTCGAGGGAGAGCCGGGGGGCGCCCTTGCGGCCGGCCATCTGAGCCTCGGTGAGGGCGGCCCCCAGGCGGGCGTAGCCGGTCGGGCCGTCGGCCAGCACGAGGAGGTGCTCGGCCGCCGGGTCGGGGGTACCGGTCCGCGGCCCGGCCCCGAGCGAGAGTTCGGCGCCGAACACGGCGGGGAGTCCGTGGTCGCGGGCCGCCTCGGCGAAGCGGACCACGCCGTAGAAACCGTCGTGGTCGGTTAGGGCGAGGGCGGTCAGGCCCAGCCGGGCCGCCTCGGCCACCAGTTCGGCCGGGTCGGAGGCACCGTCGAGGAAGCTGAAGCCTGAGTGGCAGTGCAGTTCGGCGTAGGGGACGGATCCTTCGATCCGACGGGACGGTGGGGCGTGGGGCGGGGATGCTGGCGGGTCGGGCAGGGGTGCTCCGGGCCGGTCGGCCAGGCGGCGCTCGATCTCGCGCCACGGCATCTCCCTCCGGGACAAGTCGGACAACGAACGGCGGTCCCACTCCACAGCAGAACCGTATCGAACATATGTTCGATACCCAACCGATGGATGCCTACGATCCCCCGGTCAGCCCGGAGACCAGGTCGACGACGTTGGGCGGACAGTCGGACAGGTCGCCGTCGGCGATGCAGGGCTGGCCCAGCAGTTGCGCCACGATCTCGGCCCCCATCCCCCCGAAGACCGACGGGGCAGTCGTCGTGGTCGCGGCAACGGTCGTCGTGGTCGCGGCAACGGTCGTCGTGGTCGCGGCAACGGTCGTCGTGGTCGTGTCGGTCGACCCATCCAGGGGCGTCTCGGGCACTGTCGGCGGGGGCGCTGTCGTCGACGGCACTGTCGTCGACGGCACTGTCGTGGTCGGGGCGACGGTCGTGGTCGGGGCGACGGTCGTGGTGGGTACGGGTGGAATGCCGTCGGCGGCGAGGCCCCGCTCCTGCACCTCGGCCAGGTGGGCGGCCCGCGTTGTCGGCCCGTAGTGACCGTCGGCGCTGACCCCGAGGACCCGCTGGAGCACCCTGACCCCCGCACCACGCTCGTTCCAGCCATAGGAGGACAGGAGCACCGCCTCCTCGTCGATGGGCACCTCGGTCGTCGTAGTCGTGGTCGTGGTCGTGGTGGGTACGGGTGGAATGCCGTCGGCGGCGAGGCCCCGCTCCTGCACCTCGGCCAGGTGGGCGGCGCGGGTGGCACCGCCGTAGACGCCATCGGCGGAAAGGCCCAGCAACGCCTGAAGGTCGCGCACCCGGTCGCCCTGCTCCAACCACCCGTACTGGCCTGCCAACACCGCCAACTCGTCGACAGCAGGCTCGTCGGGCGGGGGCTCAGTGGTGGTCGTGGTGGGCGGCTCGCTGGTGGTCGTACTCGTAGTCGTCGTGGCGGGCGGCTCGCTGGTGGTGGTGCTTGTGGTCGTCGAGGTGCTCGAGGTGGTCGTCTCAACCGGATCGGGAAGCGCCGCATTGCGAACCTCGACGACGGTGGTGCGGGGCGGCCACAGCACCGGTCGCACCGAGGGCTCGGCCGAGCGTGCCGCTACCAAGATGCCGAGGGCGACGAGGATCGCTGTGATCCCGATCTGGAGAATCCGCCTGGACATGCCCCCATGCTCGCATCCCGCTGGTCGGAATCCGCGTCACCCCACTTCAACTTTTTGTCAATCCCTATTACAACAGCGGGATAGCCTGCGGCGCATGACAGACACCGGTTCCTTCGACGCCAGCCGATTCGGACTCCTGACCGGGATCGTCGACCAGCAGTCCTATCGGCGCAGCGTCGACCGCTGCCGCGAACAGGCCATCGTGCTTCCCACGTTCGCCCAGTTGGCCGACCCGTCGACCATCCCCGACGACGTCACCGCCTCCCTGGCCGGGGTCGACCGCAACGCCGCCGACCCCCGCAACCTGTTCCGGGTCCACTGGTACAACGACCTCGGCGGGGGCCGAACCAACCTGCCGGAGCACGTCGTCCTTCCCGCAGAACTCACCGGCGTCGACAGCCCGATCATCGTGGCCTTCGGCAACCGCTTCCCGATGATCGGTGCCCACAAGGTACTGGCCGCCTACGCCTGCCTCGTGCCCCGGGTGGTGACCGGCCAGTACGACCCGACCGAGCACCGTGCCGTCTGGCCCTCGACCGGAAACTACGCCCGGGGCGGGGTGGCCATCTCGACCCTCATGGGCTGCCGTGGCGTCGCCGTGCTGCCCGAGAACATGAGCCGCGAGCGCTTCGAATGGCTCGAGGCCTGGATCGCCAACCCCGACGACATCATCCGCACGCCGGGCTCCGAGAGCAACGTCAAGGAGATCTACGACACCTGCGACGACCTGTCGCAGGACCCGGCCAACTTCATCCTCAACCAGTTCACCGAGTTCGCCAACCACGTCGGCCACCACGAGGTGACCGGCCGTGCGCTCGAGAGCCTCTACCTCCACCACCGTGAGGCGAACCCGGACCTGCGCCTGGCGGCCTTCGTGGCGGCCACCGGGTCGGGGGGCACCCTTGCCGCCGGCGAACGGCTCAAGTCCGACCACGGTGCCCGAATCGTCGGCGTAGAGGCCCTCGAGTGCCCGACGATGCTCTACAACGGCTTCGGCGAGCACAACATCCAGGGCATCGGAGACAAGCACATCTCGCTGATCCACAACGTCACGAACATGGACGGTGTCGTGGCTGTCAGCGACCGGGCCTGCGACGAGCTCGGAATGGTGTTCAACACCGACGAGGGCCGTTCGTACCTCACCGGCGATCGAGATGTCGACGAGGCCGTCGTCGCCACGCTCGGCGACTTCGGCCTCTCCAGCATCTGCAACGTACTGGCATGCATCAAGATCGCCAGGGAGTTGGGCCTCGGCCCCGACGATGCCCTGGTCACGGTCGCCACCGACGGCGCCGAGATGTACGGCAGCGAGCGCGAGGCGATGGCTGCCGGCCGCTACGCCACGGGCTTCGGATCCGACGAGGCGGCGGCAGCCGTCGACGAGCACCTGGTCGGTGCCGACACCTCCCATGTCGAGATGCTCGACGAGGCCGGACGCAACCGCATCTTCAACCTGGGCTACTTCACCTGGGTCGAGCAGCGGGGTGTCGAGCTCGACGACTTCGAGGTCCGCCGCGACCAGGGCTTCTGGCAGGGCATCCAGGGGATGGCACCCGTCTGGGACGCCATGATCGACGAGTTCAACGCCCGCACCGGGGTACGTTCCGGGTCGTGACCCCCTCCCGTCCGGCCGGCTTGCTGGGCACACCGCCCGGTTCCGCCTGGCCGGGTCCCGACACGCCCCACGGCGACGACCCCAACCCGTTCGTCCGGTTCCGCCACCTGCTCTGGGCGCACCACGCCGCCCTCGCCGCCGCCCTCACAGACAGCGCCTACGTCGACATGGTCCGGCGCCTCGACGACGCCGTGGCCGAGGTGGACGGCACGGGCTTTCGCACCACGCCCCTCCTGCCCGTGTCGGAGTTGGCGGCCGCCTTCGGTCAGCGTGGCGGGCTCTGGGCCAAGGACGAGACCGGAAACGTGTCGGGCACCCACAAGGCCCGCCACCTGTTCGGACTGGCCCTCCACCTCGAGGTCCAGGGAGTCCCCGCAGAAACGCCGCTTGCCATCGCCTCGTGCGGCAACGCTGCACTCGGTGCAGCGGTCATCGCCCTGGCAGCCGGACGGCCGTTGGCGGTGCACGTCCCGGTCTGGGCCGACCCGACCGTCGTCGATCGCCTCGCCGACCTCGGCGCAGACATCCGGGTCTGCGAGCGCCGCAAGGACGAGGTCGGCGACCCGTGCGTGCTGCGGGTCCGCGAGTTGGTGGCCGACGGTGCTGTGGCGTTCACCTGTCAGGGCACCGACAACCTGCTCACGCTCGACGGAGGCCGCACACTCGGCCTCGAGTTGGCGGAGCAACTGGCCGAAGCAGGCGTCGACGAATCACAGTTGGTCGTGCAGGTGGGCGGCGGGGCGCTGGCCAGCAGTTGCATCCAGGCCCTCGCCGACGCCGCCGACCTCGACGTGCTGCCCGCCCGGCCCAGGTTCCACGCAGTCCAGACAGAAGGCTGCGCTCCCCTGGCTCGGGCATTCGCACTCGCCGTCGACTCCGACGACCCGTTCGACGACTCCCACATGTGGCCGTGGCACGACCCGTCCTCGCTGGCCACCGGGATCCTCGACGACGTCGTCTACGACTGGCAGCCCCTCGTCGCCACGATGCTCGAAGACGAGACCGCTCCCGTCGTGGCGACCGAGGCCGACATAGCGGAGGCCCACCGACTGGTTCATGCACACACCGACGTGCCCGCCGACCCGACCGGCACCGCAGGTGTGGCGGGCCTGCTGGCTACCCGCCGAGACCACACGATCGACGCCGACGAACCAGCCGTCGTCCTCCTCACCGGCGTCGAGCGCTAGCGCTCCTCGCGACGGTAGGTGGTGCCGAGGGCGGCGGGCGCCGGAGACGGGCGGTTCCTCGAGCGGACCGAGATGGCGATCAGCACGGTGATGGTGAAGACGTAGGGCAGCATCGACAGCAGGATCGGCGAGAAGTCGACGCCGAAGGTCTGCAGACGGGTCTTGAGGGCCAGCAGTCCGCCGAAGAGCAGGGCGCCCACGGCGGCCCGGCCCGGACGCCAGGCGCCGAAGATCACGAGTGCAACGGCGATCCAGCCCCGACCGGCGGTGATGCCCTCGGCCCACTGTGGGGTGAGTGTGAGGGTCAGGTAGGCACCGGAGGCGCCGGCCAGGCCACCCCCGACCACGACGGCACCCAGGCGCAGGCCAACCACGGAATGTCCGGCAGCGTCCGCGGTGGACGCCGACTCGCCCGCGGCGCGCAGCGCCAGGCCGATTCGGGTGCGTGACAGCACGAACCATGTTGCCAGGCCGGCCAACACGGCCAGGTACACGAAGGGCGCCTGGCCGAACAGCACCGGCCCTGCCCACGGGATGTCGGTGAGGGGCCCCCAGTCGACCGGCGCCAGCACGCCGCCCGGCGGACGGCCCACGACGTTCTTGCCCATGTACGCCGCGAAGCCCAGGCCGAGGATCGTGAGCGACAGGCCGGAAACCACCTGTTCGGCGCCCAGCACGACCGTGAACCAGCCGTGCAGGAACCCCGTCAGGGCTCCGGCCAGGACGCCGACCGCAAGTCCGATCCAGGGGTTGCCGGTCTGGTGGGCGGCCATGAAGGCGCTGACCGCTCCCATGGCCATCATCCCCTCGACGCCGAGGTTGAGCACCCCGGCCTTCTCCGAGATGAGCTCGCCCAGCGCCGCGAGGTAGAGGAGCGCCCCGAACGAGACGGTTGCCACGAGCAGGCCGATCATCGACGCCTCGGTCATGTGGCCTCCTCCCCCTCGCCCGATGCGTCGACGCCCATCTGGATCAGCCGAACCGAGTAGCGGACGAACACGCCGGCCCCGATGGCACCGAAGAGGATGAACGCCTGGAGGATCGTCGACACCGAAGCCGGGACCCCGATGATCTGGATGCTCTGGCCCCCGACCTGGACCGCACCGAAGAGCAGTGCCACCACTGCGACGCCCGACGGTCGAAGCAGGGCCAGGGCGGCCACGATGATGCCCGCATAGCCGAAACCGTTCGAGATGCCCTCGGTGAGCCGGTCAGCCGTGCCGGACAGTTCGACCCCTCCGGCGAGGCCGGCCACGCCCCCGCTGAGCAGCAGAACCGTCAGGATCTTGCGCTTCAGCGAGATGCCCGCGTAGCGGGCCGTGTCGGCAGACGAGCCGGCGATCCGCAACTCGTAGCCCCACGCCGTGCGGCTGGCGGCGACGCCGAACACCAGGATGACCGCACCTGCTATGAGGACCCCGTAGTGCGCCCGCCCGAACAGCATCGGCAGGTGTGCCTGGTCGGGCAGCATCGGGGTCAACGGGAAGTTGAAGGATGCGGGGTCCTTCCACGGCCCGTGGATCAGCCACTGGAGCAGGCGCAGGGCGATCTCGTTGAGCATCAGCGTGGTGATGATCTCGTTGACGCCGATGCGTGCCCTGGCCACGGCCGGGACCAGGGCCAGCAGGGCGCCACCGACGATGGCGCCCACGAGCATCCCTGTCAGGAGCATCGGGCCCGGCCATGTCCCACCGATGCGGGCAACCCATGCGGCGCCCATGGCCCCCGCCAGGATCTGGCCCTCGGCCCCGATGTTCCAGAGCCCCATCGAACCGGCCACGGCCACTGCGAGTCCCGCAAGTCCCAGCGGCACCGCCCGGTTCAGGGTGAGCGACCAGGCATTCGAGTCTCCGAGCGACTTCTCGAACATGCGCTGGTACACGCGCATCGGCTCGTGGCCCGCCGCCATGAGCAGGACGGCGCCCACGAGGAGCGCCACGACCAGGCCGACGGCGAAAGCAAGGGGCTGCCCACCGCGAACGGGCCGATCACGCCGGACGAGGACCGGCCGCCTCATGCCGCCCCCTCCTCGGGAAGGTGACCCGCCATCGCCTCACCGATGACGCTCCGCTCCGAATTCCTCGGATCGAACTCGGCCAGGATGCGGCCCTGGTGCATGACCAGCAGGCGGTCGGAGAGCGTCAGGAGTTCGTCGAGGTCCTCGGAGATGAGCAACACCGCTGTCCCCGTGTCCCGCTCGGCCACGAGCAGGTCCTGAATGGCCTTGACCCCCTGGACGTCGAGGCCGCGCGTGGGCTGGGCGGCCACGACGACGCCCGGACCGCTGCCCAGTTCGCGGCCCACGAGGAGGCGTTGCAGGTTGCCCCCGGAGAGCCCGGCAACGGGATCGCCCAGCGGGCCCGTCCGGACTCCGAACCGGTCGACGAGGTCCTGACAGTGTGCGGTCATGCTGGCCTCGAGGAGGAACGGTCCCCGTCGGTGCTGTGCGTAGGAGTGCAGGACGGCGTTCTCGACGACCGAGAGTCGCGGGGCGAGGCCCACGCCGAGGCGGTCCTCGGGGATGTAGCAGAGTCCGGAACCGAAGCGCCGACGCGGCGGGTCGGTGGTGACGTCCTTCCCACCCAGGTCCACGGTTCCGTCCGTGGCGGATCGCAGCCCGGCGAGGACCTGGGCCAGTTCCCGCTGCCCGTTGCCCGCCACACCGGCGATCCCGACGATCTCTCCGGAGCGGACCTCCAGGTTGATGTCACGGACGGCGGGGAGTCCACGGTCGCCCTGGGCACAGAGCCCGGACACCGCCAGTCGGACCTCGCCCGGTGCCCGTGCCGGGGGCCGCTCGCCGGCCAGCGAGGTCGATCCCACCATGAGGCCCGCCAGGGTGGCGGCGTCGGTCTCGGCGACCGGGAGCGATGCGGCGACGGTCTCACCGCCGCGCAGCACGGTCGCCACATCGCAGAACCCCGTGACTTCGTGCAACTTGTGGCTGATGAAGATCACGGAACGGCCGTCGTCGGCCATGTGTCGGAGCACCCCACCGAGCTCGTTGGCCTCGTTGGGCGTGAGTACGGCGGTCGGCTCGTCGAGGATGAGGATCCGGGCATCGCGCCACAGGGCCTTGAGGATCTCGACGCGCTGCCGCTCCCCCATCGACAGTTGCCAGACCGGGCGGTCCGGCTCGGTGGCGAGGCCGAAGCGGCGGGCCAGTTCGTCGACACGGGCCTCCACTTCCTGGCGACGCAGGATGCGCTCGGCGGCACCGAGGACCACGTTTTCAGCGACGGTGAACGAAGGGACCAGGCGGAACTCCTGGTGGACCATCCCGATGCCCGCCGCCAGTGCGTCGGCCGGGGTGTGGAAGCGGTGCAGGACCCCGTCGAGGCGCACCTCCCCCTCGTCGGGCCGGTACACGCCGGACAACACGTTCATCAACGTGGACTTGCCCGCCCCGTTCTCGCCGAGGACGGCGTGGACGGTTCCCCGATCAATCCGCAGGTGGGCGCCGGCGTTGGCGACGACACCGGGGAACCGCTTCCAGATGTCGACCAGTTCGACGGCGGCGGTCCGGGTCATGGCGAGTCCAGCAGGATCTCATGGCGGTCGGATGCCCGGGAGGGCGAGGGGGGACCCCTCCTGACCGACCGTGTGGGGCGGGTACTGGTCAATCTCTTCTACCAGAGTGTCCCGATGGCGCCCTGGACGAAGAATTTCATGCCGAGCATGGCGCCGTCTTCGAGGGCCTCGCCGGCGGCCACGGCCTCGTAGCCGTCCTGGTCGTTGATCGAACCGCTGGAAACGTGGAACGTGCCGGCGACGGCCTCAGCCTGACGGGCCTCGACTGCCCGCACGACATCGGCATCCACGTCGGAGGCGATGGGCGCCAGGGCGACCACGCCGTCGGCCATCGACCTCCGGTAGCCGTCGATGAACTGGCCGGCGCTGTCGGCGACAGTCGGCTCCGCCCCCGGGAACCGACTCGACGAAGGGGGTCTCGACGCCTGTCGTCGCTTCGGCAGCAGGGCGGCCCTGGTCGTGGATACGCCCTCGGAACCACGGGATGGGGCAACGGTGCCCAGGGCGACAACGGCGACCAGCAGCCACATCAGGCGTCGGTTCATCGGGGCTCCTCCCCTGTGGCGATCGTGGGTCCGGTCCACCTTCGGCGGATACATCCGACCCTCATTCGGACATCGGATCGACTGTCAATTGCAGCGAGACACGGGTGGCGCCGTGTTCGACGGCAGCCCGCAGTACGGCGTCCACGGTGGACACCACGACCGGCGTCTCGCCGGTCACCGACGTGCCGAACGGGCCAATCTCCACCTCGAGTCCGGCCTCCTCGGCGACTGCGATGGCGGCCTGGACGTGCGGGCCGGGGGCGCCGTCGACGAACGGCTCGATCGTGAACTCTGCGGTGGCGGTCACACCGCCATCATGGCCCACCGGCGTCGGCTCCGCTCACCAGAGCCGCCTGGCGCGTTCGGCGAGGTCGCGGTGGGCGGCCACCAGGTCGACGCCGACGAGCAAGCCGTCGGTCACCACCGACCTGCCGCCGACGAGCACGTGGCGGGCCCGGCGGTCCGGGCCCAGCACCAGGCCGGCGAGCGGGTCGTGGACGTCGCCCAGGTCGTCGCCCGGCCAGACCACCAGGTCGGCCCGCATTCCCGGCGACAGGCGTCCCACGTCGTCGAGGCCGAGGCACCGGGCGCCTCCGTGCGTGCCGATCTCGAGGACGTCGGACGGCATGAGGGCGTCGGGCCTCATCTCCCGGAGCCGGGCCGTGTAGAGGGCCTGGCGCAGTTCGGGGAACAGGCCGCCCACCTCGTTCGAGGCCACGCCGTCAACGCCCAGGCCGACCGGGCAGCCGGCGGCCATCAGGTCGGTGACCCGGCACGTGCCGGCGGCGATCCGGGCATTGGAGGAGGGACAGTGGGCAATGCCTGTGCCGGCGGCACCGAGGATGCCCATCTCGGCGTCGTCGATGTGGATGCCGTGGGCCAGCCAGACGTCGTCACCGACCCACCCCCACTCCTCGAGCATCTCGACGGGTCGTCGGCCGAAGCGCTCGAGGCAGTGCTGCTGTTCCTCGACGGTCTCGCAGAGGTGGGTGTGGAGGCGCAGTCCCAGCCTGCGTGCCAGTTCCGCCGACTCGACCATGAGTTCGGTGGTAACCGAGAAAGGGCTGCACGGTGCCACGACCACGTGGACCATGTCGCCGTCGTGGTGGCGGACGGCGACCGCCTCGGTCGAGGCGAGGATGGCATCGCGGTCCTCGACCACCCGGTCGGGCGGCAGGCCACCCCGGCTCTCCCCCAGGTCCATGGACCCTCGGGAGAGGAACAGCCGTATGCCCACCTCGCCGGCGGCATCGGCGATGGCATCGAACACCGAGTCGTCGCCCCCGGGCACGAGGTAGTGGTGGTCGGACGCAGTCGTGCACCCGGTGGCTGCCAACTCGCCCAGGCCGACGAGGGCTGCAGCCCGTACGTCATCGACCGACAGGCGGTTCCAGATCGGGTAGAGGTGCACCAGCCAGTCGAACAGGTTGCAACCGGTCGCCCGGCCCCTGGTCATCCACTGGTAGAGGTGGTGGTGGGTGTTGACGAGCCCTGCCGTGACGATGTCGCCATCGGCGGACAGCACCTCGTCACCCGGGGCTGCCTCCACCGAGCCGACGGCCGCGATGAAGCCGTCCTCGACGGCGATGTCGCCCGGGTAGCGGGCACCGCGTACGACGAGTCGGGCCATCAGCGCCCCGTCCGTGCCATCAGGGCGTCCAGTCGGCGAACACGTCGACCATCATGTGCACGTCGGGTCCCAGCGGATAGAGGATCGGACAGGTACAGCCATCGGCCATGTACTGCCCCACCTTCTCACGAACCTCGTCCGGCGTGCCCGCGGCACAGATCATCTGGACGATGTCGTCGGGCACGAGCTTCGAGGCTGCCTCGACCTGTTCGTGGGTGGCCGGCCAGGTAAGGACCCGGCCGATCTCCTCGAGCAGCGACTCGGGGACGCCCGAGGCCTTCATGATGTGGGGCTGCTGGCCGAGGTACTGGGTGACCATGAGGCGGGCACCGTCGAGTGCCTCCTCGCGTGTGTCGGCCACCGAGCAGACCACCAGCTGTGGCCGGTCGAGGTCGTCGACGCTGCGGCCCGCTCTGGCGGCCCCGACCTCGAGGGCCTCCATGGCCCGCCGGTTGTACTCGGGCGACACGAGGTAGTTGAGCACCACGCCGTCGGCGATCTCGCCGGTCAACTCCATCATCTTCATACCCGTGGCGCCGATGTAGATCGGCACCTCCTTGGGGCGACGTTCCTGGTACACGTAGTCGAGTTCGACGCCGTCGAGGTGCACGTAGTCGCCGTCGAAGGTGACGGTCTCGTCGGCCAGCAGTGCCCGGACGACCGTCACCACCTCACGCATGACGCCCAGCGGGCGCTTGCGCTCGATGCCCACCTTGGCGGCCAGCGGGTCCCACCAGGCGCCGATGCCGAGCAGCACCCGCCCGGGGGCCAGGTCGTCGAGTGTCGAGAAGGTGGAGGCCAGCCGTGCGGGGTTGCGGGTCCAGCAGTCGACGACCCCCGATCCGATCTTGATGGTGTCGGTGCAGGCGGCGAAGGCGGCCATCGGGACGACGGCGTCACGCACGAGACGCGAGTCGGCCTGCCAGACGGCCTCGAAGCCCCGTTGCTCGGCGTACTGTGTGAACTCGATCGCCTCACCGATGGTGTGGGCATCCTGGAGGTAGATGGCCAGTCGGGTCATGGTCGTGGTTCCTCCACTCGTTACGGATTCAGATCTCGTCCAGCCGGCGGTGCAGCCGGGTGGCTTCTTCGGCGGCCCGTGCCCGTACCTCCGTGGCATCGACCCTCGTGGGTGCGCCATCGGTCCACACGGTCTCGCCGTCGACCTCGACGGTGGTCGGGCCGGCGCCGGGCGTGAAAGCCAGCCGCCACGGGTCCATCGGGTCGTAGTTCCAGGTCACCCGGTCGTGCCGGGCCTCGGGGAAAAGGTCCCAGCCGGCAGCCAGCCAGCCCCAGGCGACCTCGGGCGAGGCGGTCACGTCGTGTTCGCGGTGGCGGGCGTAGGCGACCCGGAACTCGTCGAGCATGTCGGCGCCGATTCCGTCGGAACCCAGCGCCACCGGGTTCGTGAACCGGGTGGGGCGGGCATAGCCGACGGCGTTGTTCATGTTGGATCGCGGGTTGTGCACGATCGTGCCGGCCAGGCCGTGGTCGTCGTCGAGGTGCACGCCGTGGACCACGAGCCAGTCATCGGCGGCGAGGTGGCGCAACCGGTCGGCGGCTCCGGAATCCACGGCTCCCTCGGCGACGTGGACGTGGACGCCCACGCCATGGTCGGTGGCGATGCCGGCTGCGGCCTCGAGCGTCTCGTCGGTGCAGGTGAACGCTGCGTGCACGCCAACGCGTCCCCTGCCGCCATCGGCGAGGAAGCGGGCGTTCTCGGCGAGGCCCCGGCGTGCGCCGTCGGGGCCGTGGCGGTCGGAGACGCCGTAGCTGCAGTCGACCCGCACCCCGACCTCGGCACAGGCGTCGGCGATCACCGAGAGTGAACCCTCGATCGCCTCCGGCGATTCGTGGTGGTCGATGATCGCCGTACAGCCGCGTTCGAGCGCCTCGAGGGCGCCGAGCATCGCCGACCAGCGGATCGACTCGAGGTCGAGCGCCCGATCGAGGCGCCACCAGACCAACTCGAGGATGTCGCCGAAGTCGCCGGGGGTACGCGACGGCGCCGGCATGCCGCGGGCCAACGCCGAATAGAGGTGGTGGTGGGCACAGACGAGCCCCGGGGTGGTCGCCGAGTCGGCCGGGTCGGTCATCGGCCGTCCCAGTCGGCCCAGTGCTCGCGCTGCTGCGGTGCGGCCATGGGCAGTTCGTTGCGCCATTCGCCGTCGTGGGCGTGGAGGGCGGCGGCCACTGCACCGGCAGTCGGCACCAGGCCGATCTCGCCGACGCCCTTGATCCCGTAGGGAGAGTCGGGTTGCGGTGACTCGATGAGACGCACGTCGACGGGGGGTATGTCCCTGGGGCGCAGGATGCCGAGGCTGCGCAGGGTGGCGTTGCACGGACGTGCGTCCTCGTCCGTGGGAAACCCCTCGGTGAGTGCATAGCCGAGGCCCATGTGGACGGCCCCCTCGACCTGGCCCTCGCACAGCAGCGGGTTGACGGCCCGTCCGACGTCGTGGGCGGCCACGACCCGGTCGACGTCGCCGGTCTCGGGGTCGAGGATCACGAGTTGGGCGGCATAGCCGAACGTGGAGTGGATGACCGGGTGCTCGAGTCCGTCGTTCATCGAGTTGGTCCAGTCGACCCTGTATTCGCCTTCGTAGTCGATGCCCACCCGGCAACCGTCGGCGACGGCCCGGCGGCAGGCGTCGGCGACCGAGCCGGCACCCATGAGGGTGCCACGGCTTCCGGTCGTCTGGCCGGCGCCGAGCTCGCGTGTGGTGTCGACCAGGACCTCGATCCGCTCGGGGTCGATTCCGAGCTCCTCGACCGCCACCTGCAGGGCGACGGTGTGGACCCCCTGGCCCATCTCGGTCCAGCAGTGGCGGACCTCGACCGTGCCGTCCCCACGGAAGTGCACGACGGCCCTGGCGATCTCCTTGAAGCCGTTGCCCAGGCCGGAGTTCTTGATGCCCAACCCGAGGCCGACCGGCCTACCGGCCGCGACTGCCTCGTCATACGCCCCACGCACGTCGTCGAGGCAGGCTCGGACGCCGAGGCAGCCGTCGTCCATGATCTGGCCGGGTCCCCAGACGGAACCGGGCCCGATCACGTTGCGGCTGCGCATCTCCCATCCGCTGATGCCGACCTCGGCAGCCAGGCGGTCCATGACGCCCTCCATGGCGAACTGGGCCTGGTTGGCACCGAAGCCCCGGAAGGCGCCGCAGACGGGGTTGTTGGTGCGCACTGCCGTCGCCTCGACGTCGATGTTCGGGACCACGTACGGGCCGCTGGCGTGGCCGGCGGCCCGCTCGAGCACCTTCATGCCGACCGAGGCGTAGGGGCCGGAGTCGCCGATCATGCGGACCCACAGGCCGGTCAGGGCCCCGTCGGCGTCGCAGCCGGCCCTGTAGGCCATTCGGATCGGGTGCCGCTTCGGGTGCATGAGCAGAGACTCCTCGCGCGACAGCGTGCACCGGACGGGGCGGCCCAGCAGCCAGGCTGCCAGGGAGGTCTGGGCCTGGTTCGACATGTCCTCCTTGCCGCCGAAGGCGCCGCCGTTGCTCACCAGTTCGACGGTGATCCGGTCGGTGTCGATGCCGAGCACGGAGGCGACCTGGTCGCGGTCGTCCCATACGCCCTGGCCACCCGAGTAGACGTACAACCCGTCGTCGGAGGGGGCGGCGAGCGTGGATTCGGGCTCCACGAAGGCGTGTTCGATGCGCTGGGTCTGGAAGATGTCGTCGACCACGTGTGCCGAGTCGGCGAGCGCCGCCTCGGCGTCGCCCCGCGCATAGGTGGACACCGACAGCACGTTGCCGTCGAGATCCCAGACGGCGCCCTCTTCGGACCGCACGGCGACGACCGGATCGCTGAACGGGGTCAGCGGCACATACTCGACTTCGATGAGCGTGGCAGCGCGCCGGGCGGTCTCGCGGTCGCCGGCGACGACGATGGCCAACACGTCGCCGAGGTACGAGGTGCGCCCACCCTCGGGGATGAACACCGGCCAGTCCGTGTGGATGATGCCGACCCGGAGTTCTCCGGGGACATCCGCTGCGGTGTACACCGCCTCGACGCCTTCGACGGCCTCGGCCGCCGAGGTGTCGATCCGCACCACGTCTGCCCGCGCATGGGCGGCGAGGTGGATGGCTGCGTGGAGCAGCCCCGGCGGTCGCAGGTCGTCGATGAACGGACGGTCGCCGAGGCTCAGCTCAGCTGCCTCGTACCTGATGCCGCTGCTCCCGATGCCGCCGCGGGGCGCCGCAACCGGCACCTCGTTCCGGGCCAGGGACTCGACTGCGTCGAGGATCTTCGTGTAGCCGGTGCAGCGGCAGAGGTGGGCGCCGAGGTGGCGGGCGGCATCGTCACGTGTGAGGGCGCTGCCCTTCTTGTCGATCTGCGCCTTGGCACGCACCACGATGCCCGGCGTGCAGAACCCGCACTGCAGCGCCCCGTGGGCGGCGAAGGTCGCCGCGTAACGGTCGCGCTCGGCGACATCGAGGCCCTCGAGGGTGACGATCGTGGCCCCCTCGGCCTTCTCCATCGAGGTCTGGCAGGCGATCCGGGCCTTGCCGTCGAGCAGGACGGTGCAGCAACCGCACTGGCCGGACGGAGCGCAGCCGTCCTTGGGCGACAGCACGTCCAGTTCGTCGCGCAGCGCCGAAAGCAGGTGGGGGTGGCCATCGGACGCCGAGACGGTGCTTCCGTTCAACTCGAACGTCGTCATGTCCCTTCTCCTCCCGGATCCTCGAGTGCGGCCACCACCTCGGGCGGAACGATGACGCCCTTCTGGTCTGTGATCGGGCCGTATACCTCGGGGCGCCGGTAGTAGCCGAAGTCGAAGAGCGTGTCCTTGTAGTCGGCACACAGGTCGAGGTCGCATTCGGCGACGACCAGTTCGTCGCCGACCGTGGAGCAGACGGCCGCGACCTCGCCGCTAGGGGCGAAGATGGCGCTCTCACCGAGCAGGTCGCAGCCCTCTTCATCGCCTGCCTTGGCTACGCCGACCACCCACATCCCGTTCTGGTACGCGCCCGACTGCAGGCAGAGGCGGTTGTGGAACCCCTGGAGCACGTCCTGGCTCGGGTCGGGGGCGTAGTGGATCGGCGTGTTGTAGCCGATCATCGCCAACTCGCAACCCTGCAGGCCGAGCACCCTGTAGGTCTCGGACCAGCGGCGGTCGTTGCAGATCGCCAAGCCCAGCACTCCACCGAAGCCGGCGAACACGCCGAAGCCCTCGCCAGGGTCGAAGTAGTAGCGCTCGAGGTGCTGGAACTCGCGCCATGGCTGGTGGTCGTGGTGGCCGGGCAGGTGCACCTTGCGGTACTTCCCGATGGTGGTGCCGTGTCGATCGACCACGATGGCCGTGTTGAAGTGCTGCCCCTCGGGTGTGAGCTCGGCGTAGCCGAGGTGGAAGCCGACGCCCAGGCGGGCGGCCTCGTCGAACAGCGGCTGCGTGTCGGGGCCGGGCATCTCGGTCTCGAAGAAGTGGTCGAACTCGGCCCGCTCGTCGACCCACCAGCGGGGGAAGAAGGTGGTGAGTGCCAGTTCGGGGAACACGACGAGGTCGCAACCGGCGTCGGCTCCCCGGCGGAGCAGGGCGATGAGCCGTTCGACGACCTCGGACCGGGTGTCGTCACGCTGGATGGGGCCGGTCTGTGCTGCACCGACGGTGACGATGCGGTTCATGTGTCCGCTCCCCCGTCGAGGGCGAGCATGGTCTGGAGCAGCACGTCTGCGCCGGCAACGAGGTCGGCGGCGTCGGTGTGCTCGGTGGGGTTGTGGCTGATGCCGTCGTGGCTGGGTACGAAGACCATGCCGGTCGGGCAGACCCGGGCGAGCATCTGGGCGTCGTGGCCGGCTCCCGACGGCATCCGGGCGACGCTGTGGCCGAGGCGCTCGGCGGTGGCCGCCACGGTGTCGACCACCCGCTCGTCGAATACGACAGGTTCGAAGCGGGCCAGCGAACGGGTGGTGATCCCGACCCCCTCGACTGCAGCGAGGTCGGCTACGAAGCCGGCGAGGTCGGCCTCGGCCTGCTGCAGGAGCGACTCGTCGGTGTTGCGGAGGTCGACGGTGAGCACGGCGGAGCCGGCGACCACGTTGACGAGGTCGGGGTGCAGTTCGAGCCTGCCGACCGTGGCCACCTGCCGGTCGCCCATCCGGGTGGTGATCTCCCGCACGTGGGTCACGATGGCCGCTGCGGCGAATCCGGCGTCGTGGCGGAGGTGCATCGGCGTGGTGCCGGCGTGGTTGGCCTGGCCGATCACG
>Ga0208895_1000044_pt1 | contig 64424 bp, 64 predicted proteins | sample ETNtaG_10_FD_185765 | JGI IMG/M metagenome (GOLD analysis project Ga0208895, IMG submission 185765) | Marine microbial and viral communities from oxygen minimum zone, Eastern Pacific Ocean - ETNP201302SV82 (SPAdes) (version 2) | ecosystem: Environmental > Aquatic > Marine > Oceanic ... | reverse complement strand
CCATGGCGTTATTTAAACAAGATACAACTAAAACAGCCAGTATGGCGAGAAAAAAGAAAATGGCAGGGCTAGACGATGATTATCGCTCAACCCTGTTAGAATCTGGGATTAAAATGCGCTAGCCGTGTTCTTGCGGGTAAAGCAGATACAAAAAATAACTTAGCATACTCTTTTGCTGATAACATATGCAACTGCCCATCAATATGAACTGATGCCGTATTTTTAAGCTTAATATGAGATAAATCAAATATTGAAAAGTCTATTTTAGTTTCAGCTTCTCCTCCACTTTTATGCCTAAAATAGAATACATCATCAAATATTGTTCCTTTTCCTTTTATAAATTCAGGGTGTGCAAGCAGAGTATTATTTTGATTTTCCCAAAACTCTTCGTATGCTGTTTCGAATTCTCTTAAACTCATTATTAACTCCATTAAATAGAATGAAAAACACTCACTTCAACTTTATTTTTAAGCATATTTTTGAACATTTCTCGACCTAACTTTTGGCTCTGCTTACTTAACTGATTTAAGGTATATTCAACCCATTCAACTGTCGGCATTGCTGTTCTATAGAGATAATCGGGGTTTCGAGAAAGCAATTTTTTGTAGTTCTTAGTAAATTCATGTAAATAATTATTCATTTTCCAGGCTGTAATAGGGCAGTCCCAAACATACAAAGGAGACAATGATTGACCCTCCCCAGAGTCATCTAACGCTAAGATACCTACTTCATTGACTTTACCCTTATGTTGCCCTGTAATTACTTTAAGTCGAGCAAGCATTTCACCTGTTTTATAAGATATATCCTCTGTCACTACCATAAATTCACTGTTAAACTGCATTACTTCTTTTTCTTTCTTTCCCTGCTCAAGCTCTTCAAAGTCTAAGCTAAAAACATTATTAATCAGATCAAGCATGACTTCTCGAGTAATACGGCCTGATGCATTTATCCACTTTTCATTATCACTATTAAGATAATTTTCTTTCTCCGTCTGATTAGTATGTGAGTTTCTATTAACTAAATAGTGAAAAGTATACGGATCACTGAAAGCATGAACTGCGCTATTTTTAATAGCCATTAGTCTGAACAATCCTGATTGACAGGGGGTACTTGAAGCTAAGACTAATTTTACTCTTTCATCCATAGAGTAATTTTTAGGAGTAGGTATAACATTTTCAACATGAGTACCATGCAGAATCAACGAGGTAAGAACCTTCGGTATTATAATGGGTAAATTCTTACTTTTATGTGCATCTATTAAACTAGAGCAAATTGCCTCTGTATTTATTAAAGATGCAAGTGAACCCGTTAATGAATTTCCTCCATTAGAAATCACTGCTTCATTCATATTATCAATAAAATTTATCTCTTTCTGTTGAGATAGATAAGACAATATCGCTAACCCCTCGTAGTTCTTGGTCGAAAGAGAACGAGTAGTATGAAAAACCTTAGCCCGACCTTTAAAGTACTCACACTCAACATGCGTTACCTTACCTCCTACCTTGACTAAGCGGAATGAAGTATGATTGAGTTTTGGTATATCGCTAGGTTGAACAGTTAAACTAGCCATCAACCATGAAAACATTAATCGCTCTATATTAGAGATTGAGACATAGCTACTTTCTTGAGTAAGGCTGTGTAGCACTTCGATGCTCAATAAGTTTCCTGAATAGTTAGATGATATATTTAACTCACAAAAAGTAGAATTAACCTTTGTTTTATTCACAACTTTATTTAGAAATAGATCATTGCATTGAGATTGAGAGTCAAGAGCCTTTTTTATTTTTATAAAAACTTTTTCGTTAGTCACATTTGATAATAAGACTATATTTAGTGCTTTCTTCAAGACTAAGTTTGGTGTATTTAATGCATGATAGGATGTTAATAATCTATAAAACATATTTCCTATGAATAATAACTTTCCGCTTCTAGTTAGCTTCTTAAAGTTCTCTAGCGAAAAATAATTCTTATTAATATTATTATATTTAAAAAATTTTTTTAGCTCGTACTTATATTTTTGCAGCTCAACAATAATTACTGATGCAGTTAAACTTAATGAATTTACAGTGAGCTTAGGGGAAGCTAATCCCATGTATAACTCTTTACCAATCCCCACATCATCACGTCTAAGCCAATCCAACCCGCCAAAATAACTTGCCAATGATTTCTGTGCTTTATTGATATTTGGAGTGATTTTAGTTTTTCTTAAATGTAGAAGGTAACTAATCTCACTTGGACTCAAGTGACTAATCAGCTCAGTTTCTCCCTCCAATGCATAATAAAATATTGTTTTTAATGCAATGAGTGCACTAGCTCCTCCGTGGTTATTCAAGCTATTGAACTTATAGGCTTGGTACTCTTCTAGTATATCAAGCCTATTTTTTATCTCAGCGTCATTTAACCAAGAAATAAAATCGGGAACGGTACTAGAAAATAACTTTTTAGAGCTAACTGCAGCAAACCTATTTGTAAAAGCATAGTTGTAAGCAGCTATAACCAATTGAAACAATATAATTTTGTCATCGTTTATATTTTTTATAACAATCTGTCGTTCTGGGAGGCCATTCGTTTCAGGAACTACTATTGACCTTGCAGAAAACGGTACTCTAAATTCAGCTACGGATTTATTGAGGTTAAACTCCGCTTGTAACTTCCGCTCGTGAACACCTGAAGTCAACAGACCTTCTACAAACACACCATCACTTTTAATATCATCATTATCCATTAAGCGTTTCCTGCAATAACCGCTCTCGATGCCCACAAGCATGGATGTAGATCTTAGTCGTTTGCCCCCCAAAGCGACTATCTACCTTATGCCCTAGGCGCCTTGCTGTTTCGATATAAGCGGCAGATTCTGTTGTTATTGAATCAATCTCTTTTCCGTTACGTCTACACTCTTCATAAAAAACATCGGTACCAAATGAGTGACGTAAATGATGATAAACATATCCATGTTCTAATGATTGATAGCCAATGTACATCTCTGAAGATTCTTGTATTTCCTCAATAACAATATTTAGTACTTTCTGAAAAACATTTGAACCAAACTCAACAGAGATACATTGCCCCTTTGAATTATTATTTGAATTAGATACAAATAGATGATTCGAGTCGGTATGAGGGCGTTCTGTATCGTAATAGCGTTTCATTTTTATTAGTAATTCTCTAGAGATATAAAGTATTCTAGAGAACCCATATTTGGAATAGAGGGATGAAAGATAATATTTAAATTCTTCCTTTTCAGGCTTTCTATCAAGCTCATCGAATAGACTAAGCACCCCTTTATGATTTTTTTTACCCGCTACAAAATTTTCCAACAAAAACCCTTGATTCTCTTTGGTTCTACAACCTAAATCACCACCATTTCTTAAAACAATTTCTTCAAGGAGCGTATCGGTCCGTCGATAAAGTAATTCTCTTGTTGCAGGTAATAAATACTTAACTAGTAAACCTTGCTTATTATTTTTCCTTGCTAAAGCTCTATGCGAAGAAAATACACCGATGTTTTTATAATTGTTACCAAAGAAGTAGTGCAGCCAGTTGTAGTAACTTTTTAAAGAGTAAACCGCTTTATTCAACGTTACTTCGCTTTTACATTTTTTTTCAATGAGGTAGATATTCAGATATTCATTAATAATATCTTGAGGGAGTGCTGTGTGGTTAGTTAAAGATATTGAAGACCCTAAGCTGTTTTGTTGAACAACCCAATCCAAAAATAGACCAAGTTGATTACCACGGACATACTGCCCATTTTTACCAATTTCAACTTCTTCAAAGTAGTGTTCTGTTAAATTTGAAATTCTATCCTTTTTAACTTTAAGTTCGACCGATAATCCTCTTTCTGTTGTATAGCGGGCATAAAGGCAAGGAATAATTAAGGGGGTGTTGCTATCATCTAAATAAATCCAATGTTTATTGTGCTCTTTATCGTTAAATCTCTGCATACAAATAAATCTTAATTATTACTCTATAACCTAAGAGTAGCAGAGATAATTTGACTTACACTTAAAGCTTAAAGAAGATACTCCTGAGTTTAAAAGCAGTCCATGTCGATATGAATAAACTTTTTCATTACCACATAACAACTGTTTATTTATACAGCCATTATTAAGGATTCACTTTCATTAAGCAAGTCCATTAAAGCCTGTTTAACTTGCTAAAGTTAAAAGCGCTACTAGGTTTAGCGCGTTAAACCGTGCAAGCTTTAAACAGCATTTTTAAAACGGCTGCTTAAAGCGCTTTGATTTTTTAAAGTAATGTAGCCAAAAAACAAACTCCAATAAAAACCCCGCAGCTAAAAGCATTATGCCGCCGGAGGCATTACCCATTGCATAGCAAGCAAAAGACGCTATAAAAACTAAACTGGCTAAAGCCCAATTAATTATATTTTGCATGTGTGTTCTCGTGTGTGTGTTGTCTGTGTTATTTAACTGTAGTCCTAAAAATAAATAGGTACAATCATCTTATAAAAAAACATGGCATTTATTGTCTTGAGCTACAAACACCATATTGATAATCTCATTCATTTAAAACTAAGAGTACACATACATGCAAAGGTTCAAAGATCAGCACCCTATTCATACCGATATCACCGTAGCATGGGCCGATATGGACGCCCTACAACATGTTAACAACGTGGTGTACTTGCGTTATTTTGAAATTGCGCGTATCGATTTTCTAAATAAAATAAATCAGTTTGATACGATAAAACCAGGTGGAATAGGCCCGGTGATTAGTGAAAACAATATTCGCTATAAACGTCCAGTGACCTTCCCAGATACTTTAACCGTAGGTATTACTATTTCAGATATAAAAAGCGACCGTTTTATGATGAATTACTCTGTATTTAGCCATGCTCAGCAAGCTATTACTACCACAGGCTATTCTCAAGTTGTTATGTTTGACTTTAAAACAGGACAAAAAGCGGCTATTTCAGAGCCATTACTATCGGCACTACATCAATTCGCTTAATTAGGTTTTATTGCGAATTGGTATTAATTATCCACTCTCAAGATCTTATATAATTTAAGGATTTTAAATGCAATACAGTCCGTTAGGCAGCAGCGGTGTTGATGTTTCTAGAGTATGCTTAGGCAGCATGACTTGGGGTAAACAAAATACCCAACAAGACGCCGATGAGCAAATAGCTTATGCCTTGGCACAAGGCGTTAATTTTATAGATACTGCCGAAATGTATGCCGTTCCTCCTTCACCAGAGACCTACGGTAAAACAGAGCAAATTATAGGTAACTGGTTAAGTCGCAATGCGCAAAAGCGCAGTGATATTGTATTGGCGACCAAAATTGCAGGCAATGGCTTGTCGTGGGTACGAGATGGCGGCGATATAACACGCAGTGCTGTCATTGAGGCCGTAGATAACTCGCTTAAACGCCTACAAACCGACTACATAGATTTATACCAATTGCATTGGCCTAACCGCTCTACCCCACATTTTGGCAGGCAGTGGCCAGATAAACTCACTTTTAGTGACGTAGATACTGAGCAACAACAGGCGGGTATGCTTGATATTTTAGAGGGCCTTAATGAGTGTGTTAAAGCCGGAAAAATAAAATATTGTGGCCTTTCAGATGATACCCCATGGGGCATTAGCCAATTTTTAAATTTAGCAAAAGCGCATAACTTACCGCGTATGGTGTCTATTCAAAACGAGTTTAGCCTAGCGCACGCTAAAGATTGGCCCTACTTAATTGAGCAGTGTTTCCATGAAGACATTGCTTATTTACCTTGGTCGCCGCTTGCTGCTGGCCTGCTAACGGGTAAATACCTAAACGGTGCACGCCCAGCGGGCTCGCGTTGGACATTTATGCAGCGCAATGGCATTTTTAGAGATACCCCTAACGCGCAAAAAGCCACGCAGCGTTATGTAGAGCTTGCACATGCAAGCGGCATAACCCCAGCCCAATTGGCACTTGCTTGGTGTAATCAAGTCGATGGCGTTACCTCGTCAATTATTGGTGCGACCAGCATGGCCCAATTAAAAGAAGACATTGACGCTTTTAGCATAACTTTAAGCGACAACACTCTAACTGAAATTGGCACTATTTTTAAAGATTACCCGCAGCCATATTAAACCAAAATAATAGGCAGTTTTTTTACTGCCTATTTCCCTCTTATATTTGAACATATACAAAGTAAAACTATACTAAAGTTACCTTAAAATGATTGTTTTTAGTGAGTTATGCTTAGAAATGTAATTTTATTCTTTGGTGTACTAGGTGCTTTAATGCGTTACGGGTACGCTGACAATACTCACCCAATTGAAGAAATTGTATGGTTACAAAGTTACACGCCCCCGTTTCATATGGATAAAGATTCGCATGCGCCGCAAGGCGGTATTTGTGACAACCTCACCGAGCAACTAATTAACAGTATTGATGATGTAAAACATACGCGACTAATCGTGCCGCAAGAGCGAATTAATAAGCACTTAAATGAAGGCGATAATGTATGCTTTCCGTGTGTTATTCATAAAAAAACGGCCAATGGGGTGTTACAGTTTTCTACCCCCACCACGGTTTACCCGCCTTTTTCGGTTTTAACCACTCAAAAACTTGCTCCAGAAATACACGCTAAGCATGGCAGCCCTATTAAACTTATACATTTATTGTCAGACGAGCAATATGTATATGGTCAAGCCGCGGCGCGCAAGTTTACTTCAAAAATTAATAAAATAATCGAAAACACCACGGTGTATCATAAAGCATCGCTAAGCTGGAGCAGCGAAAATGAAAGCCAAGCTGTTATTGCTCGCTTAAGTCGCGGCTTTTTAGATTACACAATAGACTACCCGTTTATGGGGGATTATTTTGTCAATCACAGTAAATTTAAAAATATAGTCAGTTTGCCAATTGAAGAAGACCCCAGAGAGTTTGTTTTAGGGGCTATAGGGTGTGCAGTAAGAGCACCGAATGATTTTGCTACCAAGGCGCTTAATAAAATAAATAAAGCGCTACATAAGCAGGTATTGCAGTCGCCTGCTTATATACATAGTCAGCGTTTTTGGTTAGAGCAAAGTTTTCCGCAGTTTACTAAGCATTACCAACAGCAAATACTTAATCCTATTGCGCCTGCCAGCTCTGCGATAACAAGCAGGTCGAATTAGCATACAAGCTTACTGTAAATACGCTGTTTGCAGGCACTTCCCCTACGCCTGCAGGCGTTCCTGTCATTATTACATCGCCATTTTCTAAGTGCATAAACTCATTAATTTCACTTAAAATATTTTTAGGCTTATGTATCATAAATTGCGTATCGCCTTGCTGAATAACGTTATCGTTAATTTTAAGCTCAAACGTAAACGCCTGCTCAGCATCCGCTATAGCGACAAAGGGCGTTAATAATACCGAGCCGTTAAACGCCTTGGCGCGCTCCCACGGTAACCCTTTATTTTTAAGCTTACTTTGCACGGTACGTTTAGTTAAATCCAACCCTAAACCTACGCCTGCCAACTCATTATTTTTAATAACAAAACACAGCTCGGTTTCATAATGCAGTGTGTCGTTATTGTGCGTAGCAAATAAGGTAGACGAAAGCGCACTGTTCGGTTTATTAAACAATACCATTTGATCTGGTAGCTCATTATTAAGCTCGGCAATATGTGCGGTGTAATTACGCCCAACGCATACTACTTTAGAGGGTGTTAATATCTCACTTTCTAGTTTTATCGACTGCATAAAATAACTTCTAAATTACGAGCTGATCAAGGTTTCTAATAAGCTCAGGTTAATCGGCTTCAAAAGTACATGATTAATATTTAAATCTTTGATCTGCTTAGGATCGGGCTCTGCACCACTAACAATCACTAAGCTTAAGTTAGGGTAACGTTCGTTAATTTGCTTACCTAAATCTACACCACGCCCGTCAGGTAAGTGCATATCGAGCAATACCTTATTAAATTGTTGGTCATGATTGAGGGTTTGTAAACATTGTGCACACGTTGAGGTAATAACGGTTTCTACCCCTAAACTTTCTAGCAGCAACTGTGTTATTTGCGCTGCATCTTGGTCGTCCTCAACCAATAAAAAGCGCTGCTTTTTCTCTATTACAGCTTTGTCGCTGTGAATGTTTTTAGCTTGAGGCGCATGCTCTGGCGATACTAAGTAATCTTGTAAGCATTGATACAAAGAAGAGCTATCAACGGGCTTTGGTATTACATCGTTAAAGCCAAGGGCGGCAAGCTCTTCGTGTATACCTTTCATAGTGGCGGCAGTAAGCGCAATAATTGGGCCTGTGTAGCCCATTTTTCTAAGCTCTATTGTCGCTTCTTTACCGCCCATTACAGGCATATGTATATCAATAAAAATAATGTCGTAAGGTGAGCGATACGCCTCGGCAATTCTTACTTTTTCAAGCGCTTGCTGGCCATGTTCGGCGTAGTCCACGCGTGCGCCACAGGTACTGATCATATGACCTACTAGCATGCGTAAATCGCGCAAATCATCAACCACTAATACGCGGCCTGTCACTTTACAGGGGGCTGATTTTGTCTGTAATTGCGAGCCACTGCTAAAGTTTAATACTTGGCGTTCTACTTCACTAATATCGCCTGGGTACACCGAAATAGTAAAAGTAGAGCCTTCGCCCATTCTAGAGGTTAAATCAATACTGCCGTGCATACGCGCTAATAGCTCGGCACAAATAGCAAGGCCTAAGCCTGCTCCGCCAACAGAGCGCGATTCTACATCAGCTATTTGCTCAAAGGGTTTAAAAATTAATGCTTGTTTTTCAGGGGCAATCCCCATGCCTGAATCTTTAATACTAAAAAATAGCATTTCTTGGCCTTCAACCCACTCGGTCCAGGCACTAACCACTATTTCGCCCTTTTCGGTAAATTTAACCGCATTATTGATTAAGTTAATGAGTATTTGGCGTACGCGGGTGGCATCTACTCTCACAATAAGAGGTAAAGGCTGTAGAGACTCAAAGCGAAGCTTTAAACCTTTATCAAGCACAGATACACGCATTAAGGTGTAAACATCAGCCAGCATGCTATCTAAGTTTACTTCACTTAAGGTGAGCTCTAATTTGTCGGCAGCAATTTTAGATAAATCGAGCACGTCGTTTAACAAGCTCAGCAAGTGCTTACCGTTTCGGTAAATAACCCCTAATTCGTTTTCGGCCTGTTTGCTAAAGTCGCTTTGCAGCAGTAACTCTGTGTAACCTAATATAGATGAAAGCGGGGTACGTAATTCGTGGCTTAAGTGGGCTAAAAATCTGTCTTTTGAGCGGTTCTCTGCCTCGGCTTTTAAACGCTCTACTCGCTCGCCTTCAACATCTTTACGCGCTAAAGCATAACGTATAGCGCGAGCAAACCGGCTCGAACTCATTTCTGTTTTTATAAGGTAATCTACCGCGCCGGCATCTAGTGCTGCAGAGTCTAATTCTTCATTAGATTGCCCTGTAAGCATAATAATTGGCCCGCTAAACCCATTAGCAATGGCCTTTTTTAATACACTTAGCCCATTTGAGGCGCCTAATCGATAATCAAGCAAACAAATATCGTGATCGTTTTTACTTAAAATGCTTATTGCTTGCTCAGGAGAGCTTATCCATTCTATGTCAAATGTATGTGAATCTAACTGATCTAAGTAGTCGCAAGTGAGAATGTAATCATCTTCATCGTCTTCTACTAAAAGTAAGCGAGTCACTTTATCTAACATACTACCTCCTTTTAATTGCATTTAATAAGCCCCTAATTAGGGGCTTAATGTTGCTACTTATTTAGTCGTTAAACGTTGTCGGCAGCTCTACAAATTCTACCCAGTATTTTCCTAGGGTTTTCATTAAATCAACCAAGCCATCAAACGTTACCGGTTTAGTAATATAAGAGGCCGCTCCTAAGTTATAGCCTTTAACCATGTCTTCTTCTTGCTTAGAGGTGGTTAAAATAACAACCGGTATGCCTTTAAGGTTTGGGTTTGCCTTAATGGTCTCAAGTGCTTCACGGCCATCCATACGTGGCATATTTAAATCAAGCAAAATCAACCCTGGGCGTGGCGATGAATTTTTATCTTCAAACTTACCCTTGCGCTCTAAGTACTCTAATAATTCAACCCCATCCTCCACAAAATGCAGCTCGTTTAATACACGGCTTTCGGCTAGCGCATCTTGCGTGAGTAGGCGATCATCCTCGTCATCATCTGCCATTAATATTGTAATAGGTTTCACTTTTGAATACGGCATCTAAGCCTCTCCTTGAAGTGTGAAAAGCGTTGTTTCCACAGGTAATTTTATTATGAAGGTTGCCCCTTCACCGTCTTTACTATGAGCGGTAATTATCCCACCATGCCGCTCAACTATACGCCTACAAACTGAAAGCCCAATCCCTGTGCCTTTATATTCCGAGCGCCCATGCAGGCGCTGAAATGGTACAAATATTTTATCAGCATACTCTTGTGAGAAACCAATACCATTATCTTTTATGGTAATAATTTGCCAACCCACTTTTTCGTTATGCTCTTCACTAAACTCGTCTTTGTGCTCATACATTACGCTTATGTGTGGCTCAACACCTGGTTTTCTAAACTTAACAGCGTTAGACAGTAAGTTTAAAAACAACTGCTGCATTTGGCTTTTATCGGCTTGAATAACCGGTAGTTCACCCACCTCTACGTGTGCATTGCTTTCTTTAATGGCAACTTCTAAATCACTTAAAATGTCGTTAACTACGCCTTTTAAGTCAGTGTCATCAAAGTCTCTACCTCGCGTTGTTACCCGCGAAAACTCTAGCAAGTCGTTAATAAGGTTAGACATACGTTGCGCTGCATTTTTCATACGGCCTATGTAATCTATGCCTTTTTCGCCCAGTTCATCTTTAAACATGGTTTCTAGGCGGTCACTAAATGCTTGAATTTTTCGAAGTGGTTCTTGTAAATCATGGCTGGCAACAAACGCAAACTCTTCAAGCTCTCGGTTTGAGCGGCTAAGCTCATCTGAATATAAGGTCAGCTCTTGCGTGCGCTCAGACACTTTTGTTGCAAGCGTTTCGTTTTGTCTTTCAAGCTCCTCACGGTATTTAGCCGCGTTTCTTAAATTTAGGCGTGTTAATAAAAACATACCTATTATTAAAAGCGCACTGGTAACCGCTGTAATAGCAAAGGTGATTTTTGCTTCATTTTTTATTTGTGCCAGCTTAGAAAAATGGCTCACCTTAAACAGTAATTCTCGGTCTTGAATATCATTAACTTTAACGCGAATATCTTTGTACAGCTCTCGCCCTCTGTGCGTATTTAATACATATAACGCACGGCGCTCTTTGTCATTAGTAGCCAGCTTAACCGTTTGTTTAAGCTCTTTAATTTTAGCTTCTGTTAACACTAATAGCTCAGCAATTCGCTCAGCTTGGCCCTCAATTTCAGAGTGTAGAGACTTTACATGCTCTATTTGCGATTCTATTTGCCCTATCGCATCGTAATAAGGCATTAAGTAGTCTTCTTCTTCGGTGAGTAAGTAGCCGCGCTGGCCAGACTCTGCCTGCACAATTGATAAGTGAAGACGCTCAATGGCATCGGCTAATAAGCTGGTGTTATCCAAGCTTTTTTGCGTTTGCGTTAATCCCTGAATAGTACTTAATGCCAAAACTGCATTGCCAACAACAATACACAGTACTATTGCGATAAAAGCGGCCCACGTTATATTCGTTTTACCCTGCTGCTTTTGCTTACTCATTATGTGTAAATACCTAATTTTAAATGACTACTTATTATTAAAATCAGTAATGTTTTGCAAGCTTTCGCTACATTGCTGACAGTTTGAAATTATTTTATCGAGTGCTGCTAACGCTTTATCTTTTGGCATATCGTTTTCTAATACCAGTTTAATGAGCTCTGCATTCATAGAAATTCTATTCAGTGGAGCTCTCGCATCATGTACCAATTTATTTAGCGTATTAACTTCTTTTTCATCACTCATATTACTTCCTATACTTGTTTAACCTGAACTCTGATTAAGAGAGCCACTAAAATATTAAATTATAGTGATAATCAAATTCTTTTCTCTAGCCAGAGATTTTCAATGAAAACAAGGCGAATTTACGCGTCAATAGCTGGCCTATTGCAAGCAAATTTAACGCAGTTAACGTTGAAAATAGCTGCTAGAGATAGGTTTATTATTCAGAGTTTAGGTTATTTATATTCTCCAATTCCGCCGTATGCGTTTAATCGGTTATACAATGTTTTTGTACTGATCCCTAGCATTTGCGCAGCTAGCGTTTTATTACCTTGCACCTTATCTAGCGTGGCGTGGATTAACTCTTTTTCAACTTCTTCAATGGTTTGCCCTGCCGAAACATGGTTGTCGGCCACTTGTGTATTTACACGCGAAAACGGCGACTCTAAGTTATCCGGAAGTGTAATTTCGCTCGATTGTGGGTCGCTCATAATAAAGGCGCGATGGATAGCGTGGCGAAGTTCACGCACATTGCCTGGCCACTCGTATTGCTGTAGTTCTTTTAGCTGCTCGTTGTGCCAATAAAACGAAGTACCATTTTCATCGTTAAGTTGCTCTAAAAAGGCTTTCGCAAGCAGTGGAATATCTTCTTTTCGCTCTCGCAGCGCAGGTATATCAATGGGGAAAACCGCAAGTCTAAAGTAAATATCTTCACGAATAATATTGTTTTGCGCTAAGTCGGTCAGCGAACGGTTAGTAGCAGAAATAACGCGGCAGTTTATAGGCAGTTCACGATTGCCGCCTACACGTGTTACTTTTTTAGTTTCAAGCACACGCAGTAAGTTTGGCTGCATATCTATAGGCATTTCGGTTACTTCATCTAAAAATAACGTACCGCCGTCTGCTTGCTCAAATACCCCTTCTTTACGGGCAATTGCACCTGTAAAAGCCCCTTTTTCATGGCCAAATAACTCACTACCTATTAATTCTTTAGACAAAGCACCACAGTTGCTCGCCACTAAAGGGCCTTCGCATTGGCTTGCGTTATGAATTGCTTGGGCGACCACCTCTTTACCGGCACCGCTTTCCCCCATTAGCATCACGTTAGCATTGGTTTTAGCTACGCGCTCTATCATGGTGTAAAGCTTTTGCATTGGCTCTGATTCACCAATTAAGCTATTAAAATGGCGAGTAATAGCCGGAACTTTAGCTTTTTTAGCTGTTTTTTTAGGGCCGTTTAATACCAGCTCTAGGTCTTCGCGTTGCAACGGCTTTAATAAATGCCCAACATCTTGCTCACACATGTCTGCCAAAATCCCTTTTACTGAAGGGTGGCCAGAGATAAGCGTCACTTTTGGAGACTGCCCAATCATTTTTAAATGATCGAGTAAATGAAGACCACTGCCATCTGGCAGCATAAAATCGAGTAATACGTGATCAAAGGTATTATTTTCAAACCATTGATGTGCTTCTTTTAAGCTGGTTGCAGTACAAATGTTGTGCCCGAGGAATTCGACAATGTGGCAAACAACGTCACTAAATTCAACGTCATCATCGACTAAAAGTATGTTTAACATGATAAATCCCTATGCTTTTCTTCTTATTCTACGCACCCTATTTTACAAATAAAAGGGGCTACTAGAATCTCTTAAAAATGATTAAACTATTGAGTCTTTTAACGTTTAATTTTAACAACCAAGTATGTACGTAAACTTAAGCCATACCGATCATAATTTTTAAAAATAATTAGAATTATTTTTACTACTTGCCTAAGTATACCAGCTGATATAATTTTGCTTTTAAAAAGGAGACAAAATGCAATTATTAAAAACAATGGTCCACCCTGGCATAAATTTAAACCAAGGTAGCCAATTTACCCGCCGCACAGGCCGCGCCATTGTGATTAAAGATGCACACATTTTATTAATGTATACCAATCGCTATGAAGACTACAGTTTACCCGGCGGCGGTGTAGATGAAGGTGAAACCCTAGAGCAAGGGTTAATAAGAGAGCTTAGCGAAGAAACTGGCGCACAAAATATACAGGTTATTAAACCCTTTGGGTTATACGAAGAGTACCGCCCTTGGTACAAAGACGACTTTGATATTATACATATACAGTCGTATTGCTATTTATGCGATACAGACAAAGAGCTTGGCAAAGCTCAGCTTGAACATTACGAGCAACAAAATGGTATGACGCCTAAATGGGTCAATATATACGACGCCATTGCACACAACGAGCGCACAATGAGCCTTAGTGAAAAGCAAGGGCTGTCTATCATTCGTGAAACTTACCTACTAAAAAAAATAGCACAGCAACTGTTTAACTAAGGCTGTAAAATTTGCATAAAGCAGTATTTTTTACTTCTTGCTCATCACTCGCTTTTTATTTACATCCCACAATTAAATTTAAAGCGACCACTATTCAATAACTTAAACCCTATTTTACTTTATAAAACAAACTGGCTTTGTGTTTGCACCCTTACTGATAACTAATTTGTAAGGAGATAAAAATGAGTAACACAGTTAAAACAATCAACCCCGCAACTGAACAAACCATTGATACCTACACGCTGCTTTCTCAAGAGGAAGCTGAGCAAGTAGTCGAAAAATCTCACGAAACATATTTAAAATGGCGCCAAACCTCATTTACCGAGCGTGCTAAGTATTTAAACAAACTAGCCTCTTTATTCGAAGAGCAAAAAGAAGCCATTGCTAAGCTAATGACCGAAGAAATGGGTAAAGTATACGAGCAAGGTTTTCAAGAAATTGAACTGTGCGCAGGTATTTGTCGTTATACAGCCGAAAACGGCCCACAAGTACTTGGCGATGAAGAGCGCGATATGGATGGTGGCCGCGCTATTGTTAGCTACCAACCAACGGGCGTTTTATTAGGTATTCAGCCTTGGAACTTCCCGCTTTACCAAGTAATTCGTTACAGTGCTGCTAACATTATGGCCGGTAACACCACCGTACTTAAACATGCCGGTAATGTATTTGGTATGGCAGAGAAAATCGATACCCTGTTTAAACAAGCGGGCTTCCCTGAATATTGCTTTAGCAACTTACTTATTGATGGCAAAACTGCCAGCGCGCTAATTTCACACAAAGCAATCAGTGGCGTAACATTTACAGGCAGTGACGCTACCGGTAAAAAAGTAGCTGAAGAAGCAGGTAAATACGTTAAAAAAACAGTGCTTGAGCTTGGCAGTAACGATGCCTACTTAGTACTTGATGATGCAGATTTAGACCTTGCTGTTGAAACCTGTGTGACAGGGCGCATGATCAATAACGGCGAAACCTGTGTATCGGCAAAACGCTTTGTGGTTGTAGAGTCATTATATGATGACTTTAAAGAAAAAATTAAAGCGCAATTTGAAGCATTAAAAATGGGCGACCCAATGGCCGAAGATACAGATCTAGGCCCAATGGCTCGTGAAGATTTACGTGATAAAATTCACGACCAGGTAATGCAATCTGTTGAAGCAGGTGCAAATGTTGTAACAGGCGGTGAAGTACCATCGCAAACAGGTTACTACTACCCACCGACTATTCTTGATAATTTATCGCCGGGCATGCCAGCATACGATGACGAATTATTTGGCCCTGTAGCCTCGCTCATTAAAGCAAAAGACAACGACGATGCAATGCGTATCGCCAACGACTCTCGCTATGGTTTAGGCGGTGGTATTTTCTCTAAAGATGAGAAAAAAGCCATTGAACTGGCTAAAAAGCACTTTGATACCGGTATGATCAATATTAACGGTTACGGCCTTGCCCAACCAAACCTACCGTTTGGTGGTGTTAAAGAAAGTGGCTACGGCCGAGAGCACGGCGGCTTTGGTATGCGCGAATTTGTGAATATCAAATGTATTATGATCAATAGCTAATATAGCTACACCTGAGATACACGTATTAAAAGAATATTTATACGTGTTTTAAAAAATATTATTAAGCCTAAAGGTGAGCAACCACTTTTAGGCTTTTTTATGGGTATAGCTACTAAGTGTAATGCGTTTAAAGGCTATATTTTCACTTAAAATACACACCTAAAACTTCACTTCACAATTTAGCTTATTTAGTAAAAGCCCAAGCATGTTGATTAAAATTGTGATTTCAGATAGCTCGATAAGCTTTGCAAAACATAGCGCTAAGATTTGATATATAGAAGCTGGTACTGAACCTAAAGATTTGATGGATAGACTCAAAATGACAGACAATAATGAGCGAGGAACGTTCATTGAGACTAGCTAAACATCGTCGTTAATAGATTGGTTAAACTGCTCTTTGCGCATATATTCATGAAAATGAGCGCCGAGCGCATATTGTTCTATTTATCTTTTCTTTAAAGTTTAAGAAAACTTAGTGATAGTAATACCTTAGGTTATTTGCTAAAACTATATCATGCAGAGAAATGAGCGTAGCGTCGGCAGAAATATGCGCGATGAGCGCACTATTAAATTGTTAGGTGCTCAACAACGGAGTTTAAATGAAATCAAGAGAATTATTTACAACCCCCACATTAATCGTTAGTAATTATAAAATTTTAGGCCGTCCAGACGGTAAGTATTTACATCAATTTACCCCTGAGTCTACATCGACCGTTTATCAATTTATTGCTAACAGGGAGCCAATCTTGGTAGAAGGTGAGAAATATAATATCGGCTACAGAGTAGTTAATAATAACAATGAGGTCGACATCTCAGCCGTTGCAAAAGCAGAAACAGTGAACCCTAAAGTAAGCCATTATGTTGCACGTGCACTCGGTGAACAACAACGGGAAGTTGAAACTCGAAAATCAAAAGAACGAGTTGTTTATTTTGGTAAGTCTGAACTGTATCTCGGAAAAAAATACGCATGGCGTATTTACGGAGAGGCTTTTCCTAGAGGAGTTTTTGACTCTTATTTACACTCGATTGATTACCCGCGAGTAAATTGCACTACTGATGGAACACCTTCTATAGCCTATAAAGATGAAGGGTTAGCTGAAGCAATGGAGACTCTAGTGAACTCATGCGTCAGAGTTAGTAAAAATTCTAATCGTTTTAAATCTGACTTAGTGCCTGATAAAAAGTGGTTTAATATCAAGGCCATCCCCGCAATTACCGATAGAAAATAGGCACCTAACAAACACATTAAGGCGCTTCGCTGGGACAGTAACACGTGGGCTCTGTCGCTTCGCTCCAAATTTTAGCCCACGTATTACTGCCCCTTATGTGGGTGTTAGCACTATCAGCAAAATGCGAGTTCAGTAGGAGTGATATGAACGAAGTTTTATTGTGGGCAAATTTAGCTGTCCTTCTCGGTTTAGTGGCATTTGGTAAACTTTACCTCCCGAGTTACTTAAAAGAGAAAGCAAAAAACTTAGCTAAAAAAGAAGATCTTGTTGAAATTACGGATAAGGTTGAAGCTGTAAAGAATACTTATGCGTCTGAAGTTGAGTTGCTGAAAGAGAGTATTAATTCTCGCTCTGATGCTCTATCGAAGAAACGTGAGGTATATAACCGTTTTATCCAAAGCATGGGGCTTTTCATTAACGGGCGAGAAGTGACAACTGAACAACAGCAGACATTTTTAGATTGTTATGCTCAATTGTGGCTGTGGGCTCCCGATGCAGTGTTGATAAAAGTTAATGTTTTTATCGAACAGCAAATGGCACTAGCGTCAGGGCGAGCTCAGCCACAGGTAGTAATAAAACAAACCTATACTGAATGCGTCCTTGCACTTCGTAAAGATTGTGGCATGGGGGACGCAATGCCAAAAGATAGTTATAGGTTCGTCTTCTTTGGTGAGAAATAGTGCTAACAAGTGCTTTAAACGGAACAAAAACAGTTGGTTAGGTTCCGCTACGCTCCACATTATAACCAATGATTTTTGTCCGCTTAAGCGGGCGTTAGGTTTAAAACATGGTATCGCCCAATCCAGAAGACATTTATTCTCTCATCGGTTTTGCGCTAACGTATACACAATCTGTTGAGAAGAATATCAGTTTCATTACTACATTTGTATTGCAAGATGAAGAGGATTTAACCATCGAGAAGCTAAATTCAATCGAGAGCAAGGAACGAAAAAAGGCGCTTGGCTATTTTATCGGTAAGCTAAAATCAAGAGTAGACTTAGCTCCAGTATTAGAGAGTTTGTTGGCCGACTTTCTTAAAAATCGTAATGACTTCATACATAATCAGGATAAGATTGAAGGATGGGATTTAGATACCGAAGAAGGTATAGCCAAGGCCAAGGTATTTACCGTTACACTTTGGCGGCAAGCCGCTAGAATAAATGAAATTTTGGTGGCTCTTATGTTGCGGTGGCAAGAACAAACAGGGATCTATCCTCCTGGCGCAAGAAATGACGAGCCTCTTATTAAAGAAATAGACGAAAAATTCGGGCCATATATTAATGTCTTGTTTAAAGAAAAAACCTAACAAGGTAAAACCGCCGCTCCTTCGTCGCTCTGGTTTTGCCTCCGGTGTTTGCGGCGTTACCACTGTTTGCAATTGGCACTCTCCTGCCACTCGACAACATAAATATTGATTATAATTGGCAAGGTATTTTACTGTGTCGGATGGCGCTTCGCTTATCCGACCTACACAAGCTAATAGCTATCACCCCTTCTCAAACCTTGGCACCTTTCGTTTATCGGCTTTGCTCATAGCAAGCTCTTGTATCTCTTCTTGCTTAAGCTCGTCTGATTTATCTTCTAATGAATGCTGCTTGGCGTTTTCATACACCAGCTCAGTGAGTAGTGCAAAGTGGTCGGAGCCGTATTTTGCAAGGCGCTTAATGCGCTTTACTTTAAACCCTGGGCTGTGAAATAAATGATCCAGCGGCCAGCGCATAAAAAAGTAACTTGCGTGAAAGGTGTTATAAAAACCACGGCCTTTACGTGGGTCTAAAAAACCACTTATTTGCATAAATAAACGGGTGCTGCGCGACCATGCCACATCGTTTAAATCACCGGCTACAATGGTCGGGCGTGTTGGCTTTTTAAGTGCTTTAGCGACCATTATTAGCTCTGAGTCGCGTGGGCGCGATGAGTCTTCTTCAGTGGGACTTGGAGGCGCGGGGTGTATAAAGTGCCCTTGCATTTCAAGGCCTTCATTGTTTTCGAACAGGATATGAATTGAAGGAATATCATCTTCAATGAGCTCACATATTTGCGCATCAAGAATTTTAAATTTACTGTATAAATGCATGCCGTAGCGGTTGTCTTTAGGGCATTCAATATAATAGGGGTAGTTTTTTTTAAGAACAGCTAATTTATTTTCCCACCAGCTGTCGCTTTCAAGGGTAATTAATAAGTCGGGCTGGTGTTTATCAACCAGTGAGATTAGTTGCTCACTATTGTGGTTTGACATAAGCACATTAGCCGACATGATTCTAACACTGTGATCTTCGCTCACTGAGGCCGTTTTAACTTCTTTTTTAGCAAGCCAAGTGTAAGGAAATATCCACTTACCTTGTAATGCCATGGTTAGTAATGCGGTTAAAGCAGTATACAAATATCCGCTATTGCCGCTTTGCCACAGTAAATAAAACGATATAATTGCAACAGCGCTGGCTATATAAAATACCTGTAGTCGAACAAAGTCGCAGCTGCGCACTAAGTAGTGCTGACTGTACGACATAGGTAACAAGGTCACTAATAAAAAAAAGCCAATGATTATAGCCAGTGCAATGAGCATTTAAATATCCTTATAAATTGTACTTAACGAGTTAAAATTGAAAGTATTTCTCGGGTATCGTGCACCATGTGTATAACTGTACTGTCTATTTTTATACTTACTGTACCATTATCTCTAGAACGTTCAATAACGCGGCCTTGTTTATATACGTTGCGGTCTAGGTAATCGCCTCTATGGTAACGCTTACTTAACCCTGGTGGCGTCCACCCAGCACGCACTAACTTTTTTTGCTGCTTTTTAGATAGTTTCTTACTGCTTTTATAGTTGTGCTGCTGATGTTTATGGTGACCATTTTTATGGCCGTGATTGTCTTTGTCGGGCTTTGCCTGTGCATTAACGCTAACCAAGGCACCCGCTAAAAAAAACGTATATAAAAACGCTTTCATAAATAATCTCTAATAATATTAATAGCTAAAGATTATCAAACACGACTGAACATCATATGAAACTGCAAGCAGCGATTTATCTCGGCTTGTACTGTGTTTTGCAATGGCTGCGCATTATGGCTGGGTCTCGCAGTTTTAAATGCTTGGTTTTACGCCCTGCGTGGCGTTTACGCCACACTTTAAAACTCCCCTTTGAAATATGCTCTCGCATAAACAATACCAGCTGTGAATAATTAAGCCCGTATAACTGCTCTATAGCCTCAAAGGGGGTTCTGTCTTCCCACGCCATTTCTATAATTCGCGATTGCTGCTCTGCGTTAAACATGGTTATCTCTTAAAATTTAAACTTATACGAGAAGAAAAATACATAGATCATCCCCTCAAAACCGAATATCGCTGTATAATAAACACACTAACATAAGAAAAAATCGGATTTACATTTATGCGCACATTACTGCTGCTTTTAGCTTTTAGTTTTTCTTCGCTTTTATTAGCAGCGCCTAATAAAACATTGCGCTGTGCAACTACCCATTACCCGCCTTTTACAATTTATGACGATGAAACACATACCTTTACGGGCATAGACATAGACTATTTAGCTTTTATAGAGCGTAATTTGGAGGTAACCATTGAGTTGGTGCATTTACCGTGGGCACGCATTAAAAAAGAAATGACGTTAGGTTACTACGATTGTTACTTTGCGCTGGCTAATAATACCGAGCGTGCGCAATATTTAGAATTTACCACTGAGCCGCTACACACCACCCAATTTGGTTTATTTAGCATAGAAAAAGCAACCCTTAATAATGACTTATCAAATTCACGCATTGCTATGCTAAGAGGCGTTAAATTACCCAGTGTACTGGCAAAAGAATACAATATTAAACAAAGCAACTTTATGCATTCACTCTCCACTAAAGCCACGTTTGATTTGCTTGATAAACAGCGTGTTGACTACGCTATAACTAACTATCAAGCCGGTTTATGGTACTCAAAAGGCTATAAAAACATATATGCTAAGCAGCTTGAAGGCTACGCCCTACCTGTTTATATTGCTTTTAAGCACGGCGTGGTCGACACCGCACTCGTTGATGAGCAAATAAAACGCTATAAAGCGCAATTCGGTGTGCATTAATAAGGTAGGCAATGTTAACTAAATTACCAAAATGGGTTGAGTACGGCGCGTTTGCGCTCGCTTTTATTGCTGGCATTGTGAATGCTGTAGGGTTATTAGGGTTTGAGCATCAGGCTATTTCTCACCTTTCCGGTAGTGTTACTTTACTTGGCATAAAACTAATGAGCAGTACCTCTGCTGCGTTACTACTAATGAGTATAATTTTAAGCTTTATGCTTGGCTCAGCCCTTTCTGGCTTTTTACTTACCGGCGGCTCGTTAAAGCTGGGGCGCCATTACGACACCCTATTATTTATTGAAGGCCTATTACTGCTTTTAAGCGCCTATTTACTCAGCCGCGCCCATGTTTATGGCATTACGCTTGCCTCTGCCGCCTGTGGTTTACAAAATGCCCTTGCCACTAACTACAGCGGCGCAGTAGTGCGCACCACTCATTTAACCGGTATTTTTACTGACCTAGGTTTAATGATAGGCAAAGCGCTAAAAGGTGAACCCTTTGATACCCGCAAAGGCGTAATATTTATGCTTATTATTGCCGGCTTTTTACTAGGTGGAGTGTGCGGGTTTATGCTTTATGAGCACTTAGCCCTACTTGCTTTAACCGTGCCCGCTGCGGCTTGCTTTATATTATCGCTAACTTATCGGGTATATAGAATACGCGCACTTTAACGCAAGCGGTTTAAAAACCGTTTAAAACACCTTACCATGGCGTTAATAAAGCGTTACTCACCTTAAAGGAATGTATGAAACCTTATATTTTGCCGCTGTTATTGCCTCTCAGCCACGTTGCACTTGCTGATAATAAAAACGATGATGCAATAGAAACCATAACAACCACCGCATCACGTACAGAAGCACTGGCTACACTCTATCCGCTCACTATTAGTACCTTATCTGAAGCGCAGTTAAATAGCATTGCACCTACTCATGTTGAAGAGTCGTTACAACGTATTGCAGGTGCTAACGTACAGCGCGGAAATGGGCAAGAATACCTACCGGCACTTCGCTCGCCGGTGCTCTCTGGCGCGGCAGCCTGTGGCGGCATACTAACCCTTGAAGATGGCATTCCACTGCGTGCTGCAGGCTTTTGTAATATTAACGAGCTTTTTGAAGCGCATAGCGAAATGGCGCAGCGTATTGAAGTATTAAAAGGGCCGGGCTCTGCACTGTATGGCTCAAACTCCGTACACGGTGTAATTAACGTAATAACACCTGATACAACCCAAGGCGGTGGATTAGTCGGGCTTGATTATGGCTCATACGGGTATGCCCGTTATAAGCTTCGCGCTGGGCAAGACTACGGCAACAGTGGTATTGGCATAAACGCCAGTGTTACCGACGATACCGGTTACCGCGATGATGAAAGCGTTAAACAGCAAAAAATAAATATTCGTCATCGTTTTGAGCACTCAAACCTATTACTTACCTCTGGCCTTACATACACAAATTTAGATCAGCACACTGCGGGCTTTATTACGGGTTTTGAAAGCTATAAAAACGAAGACATAGCACAGCAAAACTTTGACCCCGATGCATTTAGAAAAGCCCGCTCATTTAGAGCGTGGAGCAACGCCCAGTGGCAATTAAAAAACGGCAATGTGCTTTCTATTACGCCTTATGTGCGCGACCAAAGCATGGACTTTTTTAAGCATTTTTTACCTGGCACCCCGCTTGAAACCAACAGTCAAACAGGCATAGGTGTGCAATCGCTTTATCAACATAACTTGCAAAGTAATGTAAAAGTAAACCTAGGGCTTGATGGCGAATACACCCGCAGCGATTTTACTCAAAGCCAAAACGAGCCAACTCAAGGCTCTGCATTTTTAGTAGCCACAGTACCGCAAGGCAAACACTACGATTACGATGTAAACGCAACCCTGCATGCGCCGTTTGCATCAGTTGAGTGGCAATTAAATAAATGGTTTATTAGCGCCGGCCTCAGGTATGAGCATATGCAGTACGATTACACTAATAATATGCTCACAGGGCGCACAACAGAAGACGGCACAGAATGTGGTTTTGGCGGTTGTCGTTATAGCCGCCCAGCCAGTGGTAAAAATAGTTTTAGCAATACCTCACCTAAATTTGGCGTGAGCTACAAGGTCAACAAAAACAATACGCTATACGCTAACTTTTCGCGTGGCTACCGAGCGCCGCAAGCGGCAGAGCTTTACCAATTACAACGCGAGCAAACCACCGCCGATTTAAACCCCGAAATAGCCAATAATGCCGAGCTTGGCTTAAAAGGATATTACAGCAATGTAAGTTACGCATTAGCTGTGTATGCTATGAGCAAACACAATACTATTTATCGCGATAGCGACTTTTTTAACGTTAACGATGGCAGTTCACGTCACAGAGGTATTGAGCTTGAAGTAGATTATGCATTAAGCAAAACGCTTAACTTACAATTTGCAGGTACACATGCAAAGCACACGTATACCAATAATCAGTTAATTAATGGGCTAAATATAAACGGTAACAACGTAGACACCGCGCCTCGCAATGTGGCTAACCTTGATTTAACTTGGCAAGCCTTTAATAACCTAGCGCTTGCACTGCAATGGCATAGCGTAAGTAGTTACTATACCGACCCAGAAAACCTACATAGTTACGAGGGGCATGATATTTTAAGCTTGCGTGCAAAGTGGCAAGTTACCAATAATTTAGAAGTGCTTGCACGTATAATTAACCTTACCGACGAAGCTTACGCAGAGCGTGCTGATTACACCAGCTTTACTGGCGATAGGTACTTCCCTGGTAAACCGCGTAAAGCCATGCTTTCAGCTATGTACACGTGGTAAAACCATGTATAAAGGTTAATTTAAATCGCCCATATATTTAGTGGGCGATTTTCCCATTACCTTTTTAAACATAGTTATAAACGCACTCACCGATTCGTACCCCAATAATGCCGACACTTGCTGTACACTTTGTCCATCTGATAGTGCCTGCAGCGCTGTAATTATATGTAATTGCATTCGCCACTTACCAAAGGTCATACCGGTTTGCTTTTTTATAAGCCGTGCCAACGTACGTTCGGTTAAAGCAAAATCGTGTGCCCATTGCGCAAGGGTTTTACGATTATTTGGCTGTGCGAGTAACTGCAGCCCCATTGCTTGAATAACCGCATGCTTAGATAACACAAAGTCGAGCGGCTGGGCGGGCATTTCAATTAATAAATCAAACAGTACCTGAGCTAAACGTGCTGTTTTAGAGTCTTCATTATAGGCTTGGTGTTCGCTTGCTAGTTTTAGCATTAAACTTTTTACCAGCCCCGTTATTGCTAATGTACAGGTATGCTGTGGCATGCCGTGCTTATTGGCATCAATAAATACAAAACACAATTTGGCGTTATCAGATGCGCGATTGCTGTGTAAGGTATTTGCAGGTACCCAAATAGCACTGTGCGTTGGCACCATCCACATTTTGTTAGCCGCTTCGCAGGTTACATAACCATCAAGCGCTAAAATTAGCTGCCCCTTAGGGTGAGTATGTAACGGGTATTCTTTGCTGCCTTGTGCGGTATCTACTTTGGCAATTATAGGCTGTACCATGTGCTCGTAGTTTTGTAAGTATCCCCACCCTTTAGGCTCAAACATATTTTGTCAGTTTTTAGTTATTTAATGTCAGTATAGCTAAATTATAATACTGCTGATTTGTTTATACTAGCGCCAATAATTAGCTAATTTATTTTGTAATAATGACTCACACACCTCACAGTAATGCTGGTATGTCGCGCTTTTCAAGCGTATTGCTTGTAATAGGTATTTTACTTATTGCTGCCAATTTACGTGCGCCTTTTACAGGGGTTGCCCCTGTGCTTGAACAAATAATTGCGCATTTTAATTTAACCGCTTCGCAAGCAGGCTTTATTACCACATTACCGCTAATTGCCTTTGCCGTTATATCGCCTATGGCTGCAAGCCTGGCTAAACACCAAGGGCTTGAGCGGACATTGTTTTTTGCTGTATTTTTAATATTACTGGGTATTGCTGGGCGGGTGTTTAATTCGTCAATAATGCTGTTTGTTGGCACTGCCATTATTGGTGCGGGTATTGCTATAGCTAACGTTTTATTACCGAGTTTAATAAAACGTGACTTTGCCGCAAAAGTCGCCGTTATGACCTCAGCTTATGTACTTACTATGGGCGTTACATCGGGTGGGTTTTCAGCGTTAGTTTACCCGCTTAGCCAATATGAAGGCTTGGGCTGGCAGTTTGCATTAGGGGCAAGTGCACTTATTACAATCACCACTTTAATTGTATGGATGCCGCAATTAAATAAACACACAAAACCGGCACAAACTGCACAGGCCTCAACACTTAATAAAAGCGTATGGCGCTACCTACTTGCTTGGCAAATTACACTATTGCTAGGTTTAAATTCGTTTTTAAACTACATCATCATTACGTGGCTGCCGGGCATTTTAACCGAAGCAGGCCAAAGCGCTACGCAATCAGGCGCGTATCATGGTGCTTTTCAAATTGCGACCGCCATACCTGGGCTTGTGCTTATACCTTTGCTAGGAAAATTAAAAGATCAAAGTGCGCTTAGCTTTATACTTGCATCACTGAGTGCGTGCTGTGCGCTAGGGCTACTTTATATGCCAAGCTTTGCATTAGTGTGGACGCTACTACTTGGCTTTAGCTCGGGGGCGTGCTTTATTTTAGGGCTGTCGTTTATTAGCCTACGTACCGATAACTCCACGCAAGCGGCTTCGCTTTCGGGTATGTCACAAAGTATTGGCTATTTGTTGGCGGCTATTGGCCCTATGGTAGCTGGGGCGCTACATACAAGTACCGGCAGCTGGAGTGCGCCGCTTTGGTTATGTGCAGGTGCAGGTGTGTTATGTGCTACATGTGGATGGTTTAGCGGCAAAAACACCACGCTTAACAATAGTTAACTTACTAGCTGCTGTAACCATGAAAACAAGCCCGTTGCTGGCTTTTTTGCGGGGCGATGCTTTTGCTCAAAGCGCTTATTAGCAGCTTGTCGTTGTTCGCGGCGCAGCTGTGCTAAATTAGCTTTTGCAGCAAAACGCAAACGCTGCTCTTGGGTTAGTTCGTCATTAAAGTTAATGGCTGACTTTTTAACTGCTCGGCTGCTTTTCGGTGAACTACACATATTTTTCTCCAAATGACTGTCTTATAAATAGACAGTCATTTGGTTAAAAAAATTTCAATTAATAATATTTGCTTATCATTTTATGCTGTTTAGCTTTTAGCACACCTCATTTAATACGGCGAGGTAGAGCGACATGCTTCTATCTCATCGCGAGTCGGTTTTTTTAAAAATTTAACGCTGTGGCTCTTTTCGTCAATTTTAACTATATCCATAACGGCCATTTTTTTTAGCCAACCAAACATAGGTAAAAACTGCCATTTTTTTGCAAAGGTGTTGGCGTTATTACAAATATCTTCAGCGTAGTTTATAGGTGGCGTAAACTTGTCGTGGTATTGGTGCAGTACCCAATCATCAATGTAATTAAGCTTTATGTTGTTAACTTTACACTGCATAGCAAAGTCGGTGTCTTCAGCGCCGTAACCAATAAATTGCTCATCAAAGCCATTCACTTTATTAAAGTCACGTTTATTAATCGCAAAAATTAAAGACCAAAAAGTTAAAAAATCTACATTTTCGTTTATAGGCAGGTTTTTGCGTTTTGGATGATCCACAGCCTCCTCTACTAATAGCTCGTAGTTACCATTACAAGGCACATACGGTAAATACTTTGCCTTGGCACTTACCACTAATTTATGGGTTAATTTAGTCAGTAAGTTTTCAAAAAGTGTGGGGGAGCAAATACAGTCTACGTCTATGAAGATAACGTTATTTTGCTGGGCATTTTTAACTCCAGTATTACGCGCTTTAGCAAGGGGTAAACCTGTGCTTTGCATATATACATTTTTGGTTAAAAAAGACGTGGCTGGGGTAACATTGTGGCTGTTTTTTTCATCCATCCACACCACCACCATATCGGCTGGGCGCAGCGTACTATTTTCTATACTATGAATAAGGTTAGCAAGTTGCTGGTGACGCCCTTTTACAATAGTAACGACTGAAAATTTATGGCTCAATTGCAACCTCCTCAACTAACGTAATAAATTCGCTAATAAACTGTTCTGTATCACTTATTATTTGTGTTTTACTCATTTGGGTTTTTCTTGCATCAATTAATGCGGCCTCTATTAGGGCATTGTTTTGCTGTAAAAACGCTGAAAAAGGTAAATGCACGGCAAGATTATTTTTAGCTAACATACACGCTTTTTCATCTTGCTCTTGGTAGGGTCGGTTTTCGGGTATAACAATCAGCTTTTTTCCCAGTGCTAACAACTGTGATACTGCATTATTGCCACCACTTGTAACTACAACGCTTGCAGTAATCGCTTGGCTTATATTAGCCACCATCCCTTTATAAGTTACTCCTTTAATAGGCTCGCCGTGGCAGCCAATAACCTCAACGTGATCTGTGTAATTAGTAAGTACACGTGCAATTAATGCCGCTCTTTGGGCATCTGTTATTAGCAAAGTAATATGATTGCCAAAGCCTGTTTTTGAGGCGCTTTCACTACCTGTGTATTTTGATATAAACCCCAGGTAATGGGTTTTATTAAAATAGCCGTAGTGAGGTGTTTCTAGCTGCTTTGGGTACGGGGCGTATAATTTAGTCGCGCATTCATAGGCAAACACTTGAGTAGGGTCGCCACTAATATCACCCGAATGGCGCTGCATTAAAACAGGTATACCAATACTTCTGGCCATAATAGTGAGTTCGGCCGATACATCACTTATAAATAATACCGGTTTGTATTGCTGCGCTAATAAGTTAAAAGTTATAGAGCGCTCAAGTGGCGCTTCGCTATATTCTATTCCTTCAAACGCTGCGTTATAGCTCCTTTGCACTGAGTTTTGCTCTGCCCATTTTGAAGGCAGCTTTTCGAAAACGCTCCGCTTACACACTTTATTTAAAGCCATTTTGACTTTTATATCACCATAGAGCACCACTACGTTATAGCTATTTTGAAGCTTATTTATAAGTAACTCAGCGCGTGTAATGTGGCCCGCGCCATGATGATGAACATAAAAAAATACAGTCGGTAAATTTGGCTCATAATTTGTCTCATATAAGTGCTGCATATTCGGCCTCATAATTTGAAACAGTAACGTTAAAGTCGAAGTTTTTAGCAAATGATTGGCACGCTTGCGGCGTTATTTTGCCCAGCTTTTTAATGGCTGATACAGCTTCATCCACATTGTTTAGTGCGGTGCACACATTAGAAAATCGCAATTCTTCAGGTATGGCTGTTTTAAAGCCTACAACCGGTATGCCATGAGCTAGCGCTTCAATGGTTGTTAGGCCAAAAGGTTCGTGCCACTTAGAGGTGGCTAAAAATAAGCGAGATTTAGCAAGTTCTGCAAATAACTCATCATGTTTTAAATGCCCTAAATAACAAATGGAGTCTGTAAGTAAGGGTTCGACTTTAGCTTTAAAATATTCTTCATCTTCAATGGGGCCAGCTATAGATAAATTGCGCTGTAACTTTTGCGCTATTTGAATCGCCGATACTAGGTCTTTTTCGGCGTTAATACGCCCCATCCAAAACAAATCATGGGCTTTATTTTCCTCTAGTACGCATTCCCTTTTGGGCATAGTAACGCCATTTGAAATCACTTTAATTGCGCTACCAAGCTGAGACTCCCACTCTTTACACAACCGGTTAGACACGGCTATATAACGATGATCGCTACGCGCTTTATGCAGCTTATGTATTAAGCCAAGCTTTGGTGATACAGGGGCATGTAAAGTAATCATGCTTTTTATATTGTGCAGTAATGCAACATCATAAATCGCATGATAATAACTGTGGTAATGCACCACGTCGTAATACGAATTATCTATTAGCGCAAACTGGGCGGCCTGATACAGTTTTTGGCCTTCTTCTTCTGTCGTTATGTTGTCTTTCTTGCGCAGGGGGGATTCATCTAACTGTAAAATGTTAAACTCGTTTTCTTCATCAGCGTCTTTACACAACACATCAACAGTGTGCCCTTTTTTACAAAGTGCGTTAGCTAAATTAGCAACAAAGGCCTCTGTCCCCCCCTTAAAAGGTTGTCGCAAAGAAACTATAGGGCTTGCGACCATTAGTATTCTCATGCAATTCTCCCTAATATGTTGCTATATTCGCTGCACATTTTAGCTATAGGGAAATTACGCGCGCTTTTAATTACATCATTTTTATTTAACGAAAAAGAAGCTTCAAGCGCGGCGGCTAAACTGTTTACGTTATTGCCTTTAGCCAGTACGCCTGCCCCTTCACTGACTATTTCAGCAAACGCACCGCGATTAAACGACACCACTGGCGTACCTGTTGCCATAGCTTCTAAAGTAGAAAGCCCAAATGGCTCATCCCAGCGGGTGCCAAATACAGCAGCTTTGGCATTTGCCAATTGGAGTTTAATACTGTGGTGATCAAGATGCCCTAAATAGCTATCGCAGGGCCTTAGCAAAGGCCGTACTACATCATCCATATAGTGTTTATCTGCGATGGGGCCGGCAAATTTAATAGCAATACCCATTTGTTGCGCTGTAGATATTGTTATATCAATGCCCTTACTCGGTAATATTCGGCCATAAGTAAACACATAATCTTGAGGGTTCTTTGTTACCTGCCAACGTTTAAGGTCTATGCCATTGTAAGTAACTTCTACTTTGTCGTTTATAAAGGGCTTCCACGCCTCAGCTAAAGAATGCGACACTGCGGTGAAGTGTATAAACGGCGAGTAAGAAGCCAGCCCCACAACCGCTTTAAGTTTTGAATAAGGCGGCGTATGTAATGTGGTTAACATGGGAATGTTATGTTTACTGGCCCACAATATGGGGATGGGATTAAGAGAGTTATTATGTACTACGTCAAACTGCTCTTTAGTTATATCGGCCATTACCTTGAGCATAAAATCGTTCTCAACTATATCGGGATATTGTTGATATTGGCTGTTATCTATCTGAAACGATTTTAAATTACAGTTAACCTCGCTGTCTGGGTGAGCATATAAAGTAACCTCAGACACTGATTGGTAGTATTCAACCAGTGCACCAGTAAAGGCTTCTAGCCCACCAGCATAGGGCGATTTAATAGGAAATCGAGGGTGAGCTATAATCGCAAGTTTCATACTGCAAGCTCCTCGCGTCCGTGCGGCTTTTTATACAAAAGAACCAATGGCGCTTCCTTTTTGCTTTTTGCAGTATACATTTTTTTCATTAACTGCCAATCACTGCTTGGCGCTGTTTCAAAGGGTAAAAACTCTAATAAAGAATCTTTTTTAAATATTATGCTTTCCAGCGGTCTTTGATAGGTGCGATCTACTTTCTTTGTGTTATCAAAGTAATAAGGAGTAAAAACAAAGTCCTCTTCAAAGCCTTCGTTTATTAGTTTAAAAGTGTGCTTTTCATCAAATACGTCATCATCTGTACGAAAAACCACAAAGTCACTCAACGTAGCTTGTAGCCCCACGTTATAAGCCGCAAACCGACAGTTTAGCTGGTGATCAATATAAATGATGTTTGGGTCAATCGCCTTTAACCTTAGGCGTAAATTATACCTTTGTTTGTACTTTTGCGTTGAATTATCAACAATGGTTATGATGCAGTTACTGGCGTATTTTTGTATTTCTTTAACCCGATCTATAACACCTTCATTGCAGTGGTAAGTTACTAACACAATGGCAGTTTTACAGTATCTTTTGCTTTTCATTATTCTTCCTTAGCCACATTTTTATTTAAAACCGCTTTAAACAAGGGCATTAATTTCCGTATCTCTTACACTAATAAATTAAGCGCTAACTTTTGTAATCGTTAAAATAAGCACTTAATTGCTTTAAGCGCAGCTCTAAGGCTAATTTTTCAGAGAGTTTCCAGTGTGGTAGTTTTTTTAAACGTGATTTGGCCGCTTCTAATTCAGCCCCCACTTCGCTTGTAGATAAAATTCTCATTTGTTTCACCTCATAATAAATATGCAGTCCATAAGAATTTATCAGCAAATAACAAGCCAAATAGGTACAGATAAAAATCAAACATTTATTAATAGATATCAGTAGCTTATATTTTAAAAATGGAAAGGCGTTTTTATAAAGGGGGGCATAGGCATATATTTCAATAAAATATGAAAATAATTCACAAAGCGCTTTAGCTTATAAATACTTAATCACTCGCGTTAAAAAAACGCTCTAAAGCAACAATAAACAGATTTAAATATAAAGAAGAATACAAAAGGAAGGGGAATTTATATGTCTGCTAGTGAGACTCTCCCACTAGCAAGGCATGGCTAATAAGTTGTTTTATTTACTCAGCGCCCATTGCGCTTATGATTGAGGCGTAGTTTCAAAAGCCGGCACTTGGTGTAAATCGTTTAGCCATGTAAGCGTTGATTGCGACCAAATTTGCGCAGCTGGGGTAAATTCATCACGCTGATCAACGGCCCCTATGCGCAGGCCGTACACTCTATCGGCTTTTGCTTCGTTGGTTGCGTAAAGTGTAGTGCCGCACGTACCACAAAAACCTTGTGCGCGTTTATTACCGCTTTGTGCTGTCTTAACATACTCTTTTGGCTCGCCTTTAGTAAATACCACCGAGTTTGGCTCAGCCATAATTACCGCTCTAAATGGCCCACTCGACATGCGTTGGCAATCGCTACAATGACATACAAGTACGTTATTATTTTGCGACTGAGCTTGGTATTTAATTTCACCACAATAGCAACTTCCGGTAATTTTCATTTTACTCTCCTTGAGCATGTTTAAAGGTGCTTAACCTAAATAAGCTATAATAATTTTAGGTAGTTCTTGCGCGTATTGCTGCGCCGATAAATCACAGGCTATCGCAGGGGTTAAATCGTGATACAGCACTTTATCAAGCAATGAGCTGACAATTAAAAATACTGCCGTACCTGCCGCCGCCTCGCTCACTTTGGTATCTGTTTGGCTAATTAGTTGCGCTAACCGCTGATAAATTACTCGCCTGTTTATGTGTTTATCACTGCCTAATAACTCACTGTGTAAACGCGAATTTAAATGCAGGGTTCTAAATACCCCCTGCTGTGATGATAAAAACACATAGGTTTTATGGCATAAAGTGTTAACTACATCGTCTAAGTTTTTATAGTGCTGCGCCTCAAGCTCACTTACCCAGTTATCTAATGCAATACCAAAGTCTTGATACAGCATAGGCAGCAGCGACTCTTTATTTTTAAAGCGACGGTAAAACGTACCTACCGACACCTCGGCGTAATCGGCCAGCTCTTTTATACTTATGTGCTCAAAAAACTTACTTTTTAAACTGTGATGCAGCGCTTTTACTAGTTTTTCTTGGGTTTGTTGGCTGCGTTGTTGCTTTGGCGCCAAAAAAGGGGGTTCAGACATAAATTCAAACATGTTGAGTTGTAAGCGCACGTACTGTGCAGCTTGTTAATATAAACAACAATACCCAGCCAGCAATTACATTACTCGCTGGGTAGTTATGTCGTTATTTTTGGCTATTTAAATAATCTACCGCTAATTGGCTAAGCGCTTTGGTACCCACTTTAAACGATGACTCATCGGCGTAAAAATAAGGTGAGTGGTTACTTGCTACCGTTTTTAAGTCTTGATCGTCAGGCGTACCACCTAAAAACACAAATACACTCGGTATTTCTAGGGCATAAAACGAAAAGTCTTCTGCGCCGGTTATTTTACCCATTTCTTGCACGTTTTGTTTACCGGCTGCTTTTTCAAGGCTAGGTAACATTTGCGCAGTAAGTTCAGGGTTATTAACCGTTACCGGGTAACCTTCGTGAATATGCACATCAGCCGTAGCCCCCGATGATTTAGCAATATGCGTAGCGGTTGTTTTAATATTTTCAAAGATTTGCGCGCGATTATCCATATCAAAATTACGAATAGTGCCAACCATTTCAACTTCTTCAGGAATAATATTATTACGCACACCACCCGCTATTTTACCAAACGACACAATAGCAGGCTCTTTGGTTATATTAACTTGGCGGCTAACAATATGGTTAACGCCCGTTACAATTTGCGCAGCGGCAGCAATAGGGTCAACGCCTGTCCACGGTGCTGAACCGTGCGCTTGGCGACCGTGTACAGTTATTTCAAAGCGATCGGCACTGGCCATAAACGGCCCACTTCGATAGCCAATTTTCCCAGTATGTAGGCTCGATGTAATATGCAGGCCAAATGCTACGTCAGGTTTATATTTTTTAAATATACCTTCTTTAAGCATTAGCTCTGCACCGCCCTCTTCGCCTAAAGGTGCGCCCTCTTCAGCAGGCTGAAACACAAACATGATGTTGCCATGCAGCTCATCTTTCATATTTGCTAATACTTCGGCTGCGCCCATTAACATAGCTACGTGCGTGTCGTGGCCACAAGCATGCATTATGCCTACATCAACGCCACGGAAATTTGTGGTTTTGGTTGATTTAAATGGCACATCTGTTTTTTCTGTTACCGGTAGTGCATCCATATCGGCGCGTAGCATTACTGTAGGGCCAGGCTTTGCGCCTTTTAATAACCCCACAACACCTGTATAAGCAATCCCCGTTTGTACTTCCATACCCAGCGACTTTAAGTGCTTAGCTACGATATCTGCTGTACGAGTTTCGCGATTTCCAAGCTCAGGGTTTTGATGAAAATCACGTCGCCAATCAATAATCTGTTGCTCTACCTTTTTCACTTGCTGATCAATGTTTGCATTGGCATTAAACGCACTAAGGGCAGCAAAGCCCAGCGCTACTGAAATTAGTGATTTTTTCATCCTGTTTGTCCTTATTATATTTATTGGTTTTATAATATTGATGAGCACGAGCTCTTATGTATTATTGAAAACACAATTAGTTCGCTCTATAACCACTATTACTGAAGGCTCTACAATAATCAATTCCATTTAAGCTAGATGCCCAACTATGGGGGGGCAACTTCACTTTTCACTGGTTTTACTATTTTTAGTTTGAATATTTAGCGCTAATTAAACCTACTATTTTGGTTTTTATTGATCTAAAAATGACATTGAATAGTCAACCAACGCACGTAAAGTGAGTTTTAATAAGCGTGGTGGTGAATAGAAGAAGTTAACAAGTAATAGGCTTGGTACATAATTGCTATTCAAACTATAAAAATAAAAATAGCAATGTAGAACCTCCCCTTATGTTGGGGGTAATTATTTAAATGCGTTAGCATTTTTTATGCTGTCAAAATCATTAAAGCGCACGTTGTGTTGCGCCATTACTTTAAGTATTTTCTCACTTAACATTTGACGTAAATAAAACGGCTGATTTGGCACAAAGTGATGAATGGTATGCGTTTTACCAAAGTTAAAACAAAACAAGTGAAACGGCATAAATAAACGACTCGTTAGTACATGTGTTTGTTCAAGCATATTATTAACGCCGCCATAGTAATGCATGCTTGAGGTAACAAAATTAAGCGAGCTTGAACGAATAATATTAGGCACTATTAGCACCACCATTAAAAATTCAAACACGTTCATTGTGCTTAACAACCAGCTAGGCGAATTTAGCGAAAGTGGTATAAATAAATCAACGAAGTGAAACACAATAACACTATATAAAACAGTAAAATACGCAGTCGCTATCGGAAACCCCGCATTAAAAACACTCGAAAAATTAAAGCCATTAATTTATTTTTCTAAAACGTTTAGTAGAAATAACTAACCCTAATAACCCACCTACAATAACTAGCGCACGTAAAAATGGGTTTTTAATACCGCTACCTACCAAGCGCTCTTCTAAGTCTTGTTGTGTGCCTGAGGTTTTGTGATGGTGTAAATGCATTTTACGTCGGTACCATGAGCTAATAGTATTTGGCCGCATTAACCATACTGTTAGCATCATAAAATTATGCATAAACGGCTGGTTACTAAAGTATTGTTTATGTATAAGATCGTGTTCTAACTCATGGGAAATAGACGCAGCAATAGCCGCTAGCACTATACACACCCAAGCAGGTATTATAGTCAAATAATATAAAACCCCAACGCCAATAAGTACACTCAGCGACAGCAATAAAATGATCAACCCTAAGGTATTTTGATGGGCAAGTAATGGATACTTTTGACGAAGTGATGCTTCCTCTGCCTTGATAGCTTTTACAATCGCTTGAATATTTTGCTTGGCAGTTAATTGGCTCATATATAATGTCTTAAAAACTTTGTTGTACAAATAATATCTGAATTAAGCGCAACATCGGAATAAAGCGGGAATAATTATTATAATGCGCTTACTTATTAACAGACCTGTTCATTAGGTTGTAATTTATAAGTGCAGTTGTATTGTAACAACCACACCTAGAAACTAAATATTAGGGCTTGCTACCAATTTAAAAGCCATGCTGTACAAAAGTTTTAGCTTTCGCTTTGTATGCCTGAAATTGCTGGGCGCTTTAATTGTGTATTTAGAGGTAAGTAACACGCTATTGCCCCAAGAATTACTACAAATATTAAGGTAGTAAGGAATAATACTAACTGAGTTAACGTAGGTACTGTATTAGCTATATTTTGTGATTGCTGTTGCAGTAAAAATAAAATACCAACACTTAATAAAACCCCTATTAAAATACCAGCGCCACTTTGCTTAAATACTAACAAGAATAAATCTAACGGTTTAGCGCCTATACATAAACGAATACCAATTTCAGCGCGTCGTAACTGCACTGAGTAACGCATAATACTCACCAAGCCAATGCTGGTTAATACTATTGTCGCAACAATTAGCATTATCGTTGTAGCTGATACAACGTATTGTCGAAACAATGCAGTATCACGCTGAGAATTTAGCGACTCAAGTTTATGCACTGAAATACCTGTATCTATTTTTTGCAATAATGTATTGAGCGTTTGCTTTTTTAATTGTTGATTATTTTTAAGCTCTACAATAAATGAGCGATACCCTTGACGAGTCAAAAAGGCTTTTGGCTCTTTTAGTGCTTTACCTGGAATTGGCATCGCCTTAACTATACCTATAATTGTTAAGTCGTTTTCACGACCAGATGTAATATCAAAACTTAAGCGCATCCCTAACGCATTACCATCACTTGATAGCTGCTTGGCAAGTACATCATTGATAACAATAACATTGGCGTCACTTTTAATATCTTCAGTTGAAAAACTACGCCCTTGTAGTATGGGTTGTTTAAGCACTGAAAAATAATGCTCGTCAACGGCTTTACCAAACGGGAGTACCAATTTATTGTTCGCGACTTCAATGAGTGACCAGGTAATTAAATTATCATTGATAGGTGAGGATGAACGGCTAACCTGAGCGACTTCTGGCAATAACGCTATTTCATTAGCAGCTTGATTTAGTACTTGGTTTGCCTTTTCTCTGTCTGCTGATAAATAATTAGCTAAATTAATTTCAATACTCGTGAGTTGCTTAATTGGCAGAGTAAAAGCATCGTTTATATTTGCATTATTAACATTAAAAATTAAGAGATTAATAAATAATAAAGTACATGTGATGGCGACCTGAAATGCCACCAAACTTTGCCAAATACGCTTACTTACCTGTACAGTTTTACCTTTTCCTGCTGACTTTAAGCCACCGATTAGTTGACGATAATTAATAATACGCGTACACAAATAGGCAAATAGAGTGCTCAGTATTAAACAGCTCAATACCGCAATAAGTACTGAGGCCATATTAACCGATAACTCACTTGCTCGAGGTAATATGGCCTGAGCTAAATGACTCAACTCAGCCAAAATAACAGCGGATAAAGTAAGGCCTATAAAGCTTGCACTTCCTATTAATAATACAATTTCAAGCCAAAATTGTTTAAACAAAATAAACCGTGTTGCGCCTACGGCAGCACTTAGTGCTAAGGTATGCTTACGCGCAGCTGTACGAACAATAAATACATTACTAATGTTTACACACGCAATAATAACCAAACCTAGCACAGCTAAAATAAGCCAATAAATATTTTTAGGCGTTTCTTTTAATATCACATTTTGCAGTGGATTAAGCTCAAGCTGAATATGCCAACCGGAAAAAAATGCCTCTGCTGTAATATGTTGTTGCCACACACTATCAACATACTGAGATAGCTTTTTACTGGCTTGAACTAAATTTGTATTGCTTGGTAATTTAGCAACAAAATGACTGTCTGAATAACGATTCCACCAAAAAGGTTTGGCTTCTTCAGATGTTAAATTGTAATCCCAAGGCAGCCATATAGCCGTTTCTTGGCCAGTTTTAATAAGAGCTGGAGCTTTAAAATTGGCAGCAGCTACACCAATAATTTTAAATTGCTGCCCTCCTACTCCCAGCCTTTGCCCAATAATATCTTCTTTACCAGCAAAGTCATTTATCCATGTTTGATAGCTGATCACTGCTACTGGGTTAAAGCTGTCTAATTTCTCTGTTTCACTAAAGCCTCGACCTAAATGCAACTTAATAGCAAATAAATCAAACCACTGCGGTGTTACAAATGACGTATTCACGATGGGTAAGCCAGCTACATCATCAAGGCGTTGTTGTGCGTAATACACCAAAGCGACTTGTTCAAATACGTTATGATTTTTATATAAATCAATTAGCGCAGGGTAATTAAATGCACGCGTATTAAGCGTCCCTGTTGAGTCTATTTGAGCGTACTCAGCTTTAACTAATCGCGTTTGTTCAGGGTAAGGGAGTGGCTTTATCAGCATAATATACGCAAGCGTTAGTACTGTAATTAACGCCGCCAAAACAATGCTCAAGGTTGCAACAACACTTACACTATAAATTTTATGCTGTGTGATATTAAGCAATGCACTTTTAAAATTGTAAGTCATTACCTCACTCCTTTGAGTAACTGATTAATCGCGGTTTTTGTTTTAAATATTTTCATCTTATTCTCGCTGATAAAAACCTATCTAAGCGTTTAGTGGCTCTTTTACCGCTATTTCACCAAGTAATTCACCATCAAGAAGCTTTAGCTGACGACTTGCCATATCGGCATAGCGAGGATCATGAGTGACCATGCAAATAGTTGTTCCCCCATTATTTAAGTCAGTCAATATTTGCATTACTTGGTCACCCGATTTTGAGTCAAGATTACCTGTTGGCTCATCCACCAGCAAAATTGTGGGCTCCGCCACCAAGGCACGCGCTATGGCAACACGTTGCTGCTGACCACCTGAAAGCTGGCTTGGTTTATGGCTCATTCGATGCCCAAGCCCTACTTTTTCAAGACATGCTTTTACTTTTTCAGCAATCTCATGCTTGTTTGGTTTAGAGTGATGGTAGCGAAGTGGCAATGCCACATTATCAAATACATTTAGTTCATCAATTAGGTTAAATGACTGAAAAATAAAGCCTATTTTAGCGTTTCTAATCTCAGCAGCTTGATTCAACGTCAGCTTAGAAACATTCACACCATCAATAAAATATTCACCACTCGTTGACATATCGAGTAAACCTAGGATTGATAATAATGTTGATTTTCCGCACCCAGATGGCCCAGATATAGACAAATATTCACCGCTGTAAACTTTCAATTCAATACTGCGCAGCGCATAAGTTTGCAGCTCATCAGTTTCAAATACCTTACTAAGTCCTTTCATTTCTAGCACGGCACTCTTAAGGGCTTTATTTATTTGCTCTGCCATTGTATTCATCCTTAATTTATGTGAATTGTTTGGTTAGTTTGAGTAAGGTTGGCTAAATCTGAGATTATCAACTGCTGGTCAACAGCTACACCACTTAACACTTCAATATAACGTCCAGCTAAACGACCAAATTTCACTTTAACTAAACTTGCATCACCTGATATTGGATTAAGCTGATATAGCGCAACTTCGGTATATGGTTTAACGTTTGCAGGGCGCTCTATGAAGGTAACATTAGCGAGCTTTGCAACAATAATATTTGCATTAACACTTAGTTGCGGCCTCACGTTTTCGGGTAATATCTTAGGCAAAGCAAGCTCTACTTCTACCGTATTATTAACGACTACAGGGCTTATACGCGTAACACGCGCATCTACTATACCTCGGCGTGTATCTACTTGTGCAACTTGGCCTAAGCTAATATCATCAACCTGATTTTGCGGAACTTGAATCAAAGCAATTAAACTATCAACCGAGCCTATTAATGCAATTTCTTGCCCCGCATTAACGCTTTGTCCAAGCTCCACAGGTAGGCGCTGTAACACACCATTTATTCCTGCTTTTATTGATAAATTAGTAAGCTTTGTTTGTGACATAACAACAATACCTTGCTGCTGTTTTATTTGCTCCAACTGAATACTTTGCGCCTCTTTATGTACTTCTTTTAACTGCTCTGCACGCTGCTTAGCAATGGCCAATTGCTGGTTAAGTTGCTGCTCGTCAAGCACACTACGTTGGTAATTTAAGGTTGATACAATCCCTTGCTCAACAAGGGCTTTTTCTGCCTTTAATTTTAATTTGGCATTTTCATACGCTGCATAACTTTGTGCCACATGGGAGCGCTCATTTAACAGCTCGCGCGTATTATTAAGCTTTATTTGGCGCAAGTTCGCATTCAATTTATTAAGCTCTTGCTCAGCACTTTGTAACTGTTGATCTAGTTCAGGGTTTGCAAGTTGCACTATTACGGAGTCACTACTGACAATAGCGCCAGGCTTTAATAAAATAGCTTTAACTGTGGCTGCTGATTTAGCTGTAAGCAACTGCTGCTGTGCCGATTTTAATTCTCCATAACCCGTCACTGTAATGTCTAATACACTTTGCTTTACCGTTTCAACAATAATATTACTACGCGGAACTGATACTCCAGATTCGTTACTTTGTTGATAAATAACCCCAATTATCACAATAACAGCAGCGGCTAAAATTAATTTATGCCAAACAGCTAACGCTTTTGTGTTTGTCGTTTTTGCTATATCCATATTTCACTGCTTAATACTTTGTATGTTTAAGGTATAGCGAAACACGTGCCAACATTAAAAACTAAATAAATACATGAGATTAACTACAATATTACTTACTTTATCTAATAAATAGCTGCAATAGCGGACTCCTCAGTGCCAATTTGAAACTCACAGCCCTAATTTGCAAAGTTATATTTTTATTAACCTCCTTCGCAGTGCCGAAACCGAACCATCACAGTCCGATTTCGGACTAATGCATGGATATTTAGCCCTGTTTAGTTAATAACAGCTTGAAATTCAATAAATAAAAATCACTGGCATAGAAATCGCTTTACGCTACAATAATTTAGCTTATCCCTTTTACTTGGAAGTTTATGCCTGCCACTATTTTGATCATCGAAGATAGCCCCGAAATTCGTCTAAGCGCGCGATTTATTTTAGAAGATAGCGGTTATATGGTGCTTGAAAGCAGTGATCCTTTTGAGGCACAGGCATTGCTTGAAACAGACCAGGCTGTGAATCTAATTTTACTCGATATGAATTTCTCGCGCGATACAACGTCTGGTAATGAAGGGATGACTTTTTTAAAGTACTTACAAAAAAAACAATTAACTATTCCTGTAATAGCAATGACAGCTTGGTCAAGCGTTGACTTAGCTGTACGTGCAATGCAACAAGGGGCATGCGACTTTATTGAAAAACCTTGGCAAAATCAGCGACTATTAAAATTACTTCAGCAACAGCTAACACTTAATGATCTCACTAAGAAAAATAAAAAGTTACAGCAGCAATTAAGCGATCATCCTTCACAGCCTTTTATTTATAACTCAATAGCAATGCAACAACTGATTGGGCAACTAGCAAAAGTAGCAAAAACTGATGCTAATATTTTACTAACCGGAGAAAATGGCACAGGTAAAAGTCAGTTAGCCCAATGGATCCATCAACAATCAGCTCGTAAAACTCAGCCTTTTATTGCAGTAAATATGGGCGCAATTGTAGAGTCGTTATTTGAAAGTGAAATGTTTGGGCATAAAAAAGGGGCATTTACAGATGCCAAAAGTGAACGTATTGGTCGCTTTGAACTAGCTGAGAATGGCAGTTTATTTCTAGATGAAATTGCTAATATTCCACTCCCGCAACAAGCTAAATTACTGCGAGTGCTTGAAAGTCAAGAATACGAAATGGTAGGTGCAAGTTACACTAAAAAAGCTAATGTTAGGCTGATAAGTGCGACCAATGGGGATTTTAGTAAACTCATCGCTAGTAGCGCATTTAGGGAGGATTTATATTACCGATTAAATACGCTTGAATTTGTTATTCCACCATTACGAAAACGTGTAGAGGATATAATCCCACTATGTGAGCACTTTATAAGTCATCACGCCAAAAAGTATAACCATAATTTAATAAAGCTTACTGATTGTGCCAAACTTGCATTATTACACTACTCTTGGCCAGGCAATGTACGTGAGTTAAGCCACATTATTGAACGTGCTGTTTTATTAGCAACGACAGATACCTTAAATGCGACTCATCTTAATCTAAATAGTAATCAAGCTAATAATACGCTACCGTTAATGACCCTAGAAAGCGCTGAACGCCAACTTATTGATCTAGCATTAAAACAAACTCAAGGTCACATTCCTAACGCTGCAAAGTTATTAGGGCTAGGTAAATCATCTATGTACCGTCGTCTTGAAAAGTATGGCATTGCGGTATGAAAGCACGCTGGCTTTTTAGCTCTTCATTAGAGCGCAGTTTAATAAGCTTTGCTGCACTAAGCGGTTGTTTATCTGCACTTGGTTGCTACTTCATTAGCCAATATTTTACCTTGTCGACAGCAACTTCAGTAGCAATTGCAGTGCTTTTTTTAGTTATTTATTTTAAGTTATTTATGAGTACTTATAACAGAGTTATAAGTAGCTTTAATCGTAACCATGCTCACCTAGATGCTATTTTGAATGAGGATTATAACCAACTCGTTAAACCAAGCTATCAAGGCGGAAGCATCAAGCAATTACAACAAAGCTTAATTACTTTGAGTGAAGAATTATTTAAAAATAAATCACGCTATGATCAACATGTATTTTTGGTTTATCAACTAATTGAGCACTTTAATGTGCCAATAATGGTGCTCGATCAAAACAACAAACTAAGTTATGCCAACAACGCATACAGTGAATTTAAAAATACGCCATGGCAAACTATACGCTACTCAAGCGCAGAGGCATTAGGACTTATAAAGCGCGATGCTCATTGGCAACTTAGCGATGCGATTACTGCGCAGCAATGGCAAATACGCCACAGTGAATTTATAGAGCAAGGCAGTTGCCATCAACTTATTGTAATGATTAATATCACCTCTGCTCTTCGCGAAAACCAACTACAAGCATGGCAACAAATAATTCGCGTACTTGGCCACGAAATTCGTAATTCGCTCACTCCGGTGATTGGTATGGCCGAAAACCTCGCGATAAAGCTTACCGAGCCACGTCAGGCCCAAGCGTTAAACGTAATAAGTGAGCGTTGTAATTACCTAAATGAGTTTGTAACCCGCTACGGTGATATAAATAAAGCCCTTTCACTGAGCATTATTACGATAGACAGTCAGGCTTTTTTCAATCAAGTTTGCGCTATTTACCCTGATATTGAGTTTACCCAAAGCATTAACTGCCCAACTTTTAATGCCGATCGCACACTTTTACATCAAGTAATTATTAACCTGATAAAAAATGCCATAGAAGCCAGCTCCAGCCCGGTTAAAATAGCATTGAAAATTAGCACGCAAAACTCGGTAAACTGCATTACCATCTCTGACAACGGACATGGCCTTGCAAATCCAGATAATCTATTTGTACCTTTTTATACCACTAAACAACAAGGCCAAGGCATTGGTCTCAGTTTTTGTCGTAACGTGATTGAACAACACAAAGGCAGTTTGAGTTTAGTAAATAGAGATGACAGAAAAGGCGTCGTAGCTACAATTTTACTGCCAATATAGTAGATTTAAGCAACTGCGAAACTTCGTTTCGGTTCACTCTCACCCGGCAGGCGGACTATAACTTATATTAGCGCCACTCTGAGTGGCGCTCGAGTCCGTCCCAACACAAATTTCAGGCATAAAAAAACCCTAACCAATTTGGTTAGGGTCATAAAAAGTGGTACCAGCGGCCGGGCTCGAACCGGCACGCCTTTCGGCAGGGGATTTTGAATCCCCCATGTATACCAATTTCATCACGCTGGCGTCATTTTTCTTTAATCTTCTAAACACGAGAAGATAAAGAAAAACCACTTTAGAGCTCAGGATTATTTATGTGCCTTCGTCTCTATGCCAAGCATTATACAAACAATAGGGGTGGCAGCAAGCGTTTTATGACATTAGCCTGATCAACCGCTTAACATTTAGACAGCCTGTGCAAAATGTCGTTTACTGGTTGAAGTATTAAATACAGCTAATAATAACGCCAAGGTATATCACTGAACTATAGCGCTTAGTATTTGTGAGCTTTTTTGCTAAACTAGCGCGCATATTAACAGTGAGAGTGTATTTATGTCGGGTGAGTTTCCACGAGCTGGTTTTTGGCGTCGTTTTGCGTCGTTAGTTTATGATACGTTAGCTATTATTGCGTTTGCTATGTTAACGGTTGTGCTCTATTTGTTTGCCGTACAAGGGCTTATTTCACTTGATGTTATTAGTTTAAATGGTGCTGAAGATGTATCGGCACTTATTCAAGAGTCACTGCTGCTGTCGAGTATTCGAAGTGCCTTACTTGTTATTGTTACTTTAGTATTTTTTGGCTATTTTTGGACTAAAAGCGGGCAAACTATTGGCATGCGCGCATGGCGTTTAAAAGTACAAACTAGTGAAGGAAACTTAATTAGTTGGCCGCAGTCTATTGTTCGCAGCCTTAGTGCCCTGCTTGGTTTAGGTAACCTTGTGGTATTAATTGATTTTAAAAACAAAAAAGCGCTGCAAGACTATGTCTCAAAAACTGAGGTAATTACTCTTACAAAAGAAGAAAACAAACGTATTTACCGCGAGCTAGATTAATACCTATTTATACCAATGCGCAATAATACTTAATTATTTTGCGGGGCTAACTTGTCGCTACCTGCGTAAAAAATTCTCATTTACGACTGCATGGATGCAGAAGGTAGAGCAATGCAGGAGCAATTGCTGAGAGCAACTAAATAGCGATTTTTTTGCCTAGCTATCAACACGTTTTCCCAGCCACAACTTGATCACTTAATTAAGCTGATTGCTATTAGTTTTTAAATAACGCGTTATAAAAACAAAAAAGGTGACCATAGGTCACCTTTTTAGTATTAAATAAGCGCTTATAACGGCTATACCCGCTTATTCATCATGTACGTAGCAAAGCCTATAAATAGTATACTTGGCAGTACCGCGCCTATAATAGCGGGTATTTGATAAACCATTACCACAGGGCCAAATATCTCATTTATTAAGTGAAATACAATTCCCGTTACTACACCCATAATGATACGCGCACCCATAGTAACGGTACGTAACGGGCCAAATATAAACGACAGTGCAACCAGTAGCATTACGGCAACAGACACTGGCTGCATTAGCTTACGCCACAAGGCCAGCTCATAGGTGCTGGTATCTTGCTCATTTTGCTGTAAATACCCTAAGTACGACCAAAGCCCTGTAAAGGAAAGCGACTCAGGCTTTACCGATACAACACCAAGCTTTTCGCCCGTTAATTGCGAAGGGTAAAACTCTTCATCAATGTGTTCACTACTTATTTTCTCATCACTAATATGAACCTTGTTTACATCGCGTAATAGCCAACCTTCATCACGACCAATGGCCACTTTAGCTTTGGTTATTTGAGTTAAATCGAGTGACTTATCAAATTGATACATGTGCACACCGTTTAAACGGCCGTTTTGATCTACATCTTCAATATTAATAAAGTTGTTGCCATCTTTAGCCCATACGCCTTTTTGCGCATTGAATACATCGCCGCCATAAATTGCCTGATTACGCATTTCTTTGGCGTGTTGTTGCGCCTCTGGTGCGCCCCACTCACCAAGAGCCATCATACACACAGCCATAAACACGGCGGTTTTCATTACCGAGCCTATAATTTGCAAGCGCGACATACCCGCAGCTTGCATTACCACCAGCTCACTGTTTGAAGCCAGTGCACCTAAGCCTGTTAAGCCACCAATAAGCGCCGCCATCGGGAAGAATATAACTAAATCGCCCGGCATACTGTAAAAGGTGTAAAGCGTTGCGGTCATTAAATCGTAGCTGCCACGACCAACCGACTTTAGCTGATCAATAAACTTAATTAATGTACTAATCCCTACTAGCACCAACAAAGCAAATCCGGTGGTTTGTAAAATGCTGCGGCCTAAGTACCAATCGAGTGTTTTCATCATGCGCTTAACCCCCGTTTTGTTACAACGGCTTTAAGCCAGGCGCCCAATGGGCGACCTTTTATAATTAATAAACTACCTATAAATAAAGCGCTCAAGTGAATCCACCACAAACCAATTGAAGGCGGTATTTTGCCATCTTCTACGGCAAATTTTGCAGCATTGAGTAAGATAAAATAACCTAAGTACAAGCTAATGGCTGGCACTAATTTAGCAAACTTACCTTGGCGCGGATTAACCACACTTAGCGGTACTGCTATTAACGTTAGTAACGGAATAGAAAGCGGTATTGCAATACGCCACTGCCACTGGGCTATAGATTCGGAGGTATTGAGCGGCAATAGTTGATTAGTAGGTATTGCTTCTAATTTACGGCGCTGATGCTCTATTTCTTGCTCGCGTATTTGTACGCTGTAGCCATCAAACTGCGTTAAATTAAGAGCCGGTGTTTTGCCATCGGTTTCGTAGCGTTTGCCATCGGTTAGCACTAATTGTTGCTCGCCATTTATTGCCTCTACCACCACACCTTGTTCGGCATACACTAAACGTGCAAGATCATCTTTTTCGGTATCCGGCAGTTGCGCTACAAATACTTTGTTTAGCTCTTTACCACCGTTTTCAATGTTATGAATAAACACCACGGCTTTTTCATTACCGGTTTGTTGAAACCGCCCAGCCCTTAACGCAGATAAACCCGCATCGGCTTTAGCTTGCTCTTTTAATTGGTACTCTTGCTCACTCGCCCACGGCGCAAGGTACATGGTGAGAGAGGCTGCTAATATAGCCAAACCCACACTCGAAATTAAAGTAACGCGTACCACATACCATTCGCTCACCCCACAGGCTTTAAGAACGGTCATTTCGCTGTCGGCGTAAATACGGCTGTAGGCTAAAATAATGCCCAAAAATATACTCAATGGCAGGATCAGCGAAGCTAATTGCGGCAGTTTAAGCGCAATCATCGATAATACTAATTTGGCAGGAATGCTCCCTTCAGAGGCATCTCCTAAAATAACCACAAACTTTTGTGACACAAAAATGGTCATTAAAGTTAAAAATACGGCGACCTGCGATTTTAAAACCTCAGCGGTCAAATAACGAAAAATAAGCAATGCTCGCCCCTGTTAAACATAGAATTTCACTACAATAGTGATAATTTGATAATAAAGTAGCTATTTTACCCAGTTTTATCTGGTAAATAAGTCGTTATTATAAGCTAACAAAATTAATTATCCTACCTAAGTGCACGATATATTGTTGCATTAGTAGCCCTTAAACATATAAAGTTCAATTACACAGTAAGAGTCAGAAAAAATCAGCTAAAATTAAGATTACCCCTACATAAGTTACGTAGCGAAGACTAGATTTTATTTTTTTAGCCCCAATTAATAACGTATATGACTCACAACCAGGAGTAACAATGGAATTTAACGTAAAAAGTGGTAGCCCAGAAAAACAACGCAGCGCGTGTATTGTCGTTGGCGTTTACGAACCACGTAGGTTATCCCCCATTGGTGAACAACTCGATAAAATCAGCGATGGTTATATCTCAAATTTACTACGCCGTGGCGACCTAGAAGGTAAGCCGGGGCAAGTTTTATTATTGCATCATGTACCTAACGTTTTAAGCGAGCGCGTATTGCTTGTTGGCTGTGGTAAAGAGCGCGAGCTTGATGATAAGCAATATAAGCAAATAATTTCTAAAACAATTAATACCTTAAACGAAACCGGCTCAATGGAAGCGGTGTGCTTTTTAACAGAGCAACACGTTAAAGGTCGTGATACCTACTGGAAAGTTCGCCAAGCGGTAGAAACAACACAAGATTGCCTATACACATTTAACCAGCTAAAAAGCAAAAAAGTAGACCCTCGTCGTCCACTTCGTAAAATTGTGTTTAACGTACCAACACGTCGCGAGCTGACCATTGGTGAAAGCGCTATTGAGCATGGTTTAGCCATTGCCGCAGGTAGTAAGCTATGTAAAGACGTAGCCAACATGCCACCCAATATTTGTAACCCTGCTTATTTAGGCGAACAAGCGCAAGCGCTGGCTAGCAATTTTGACAACATCACCGTTGATATTATTGGCGAAGAAAAAATGGCCGAACTAGGTATGAACTCGTACTTAGCAGTTGGTCGCGGCAGTGATAACGAATCGGTTATGTCGGTTATTAACTACAAAGGTGCAAGCGATGAGCAAGCGCCTATTGTGCTAGTAGGTAAAGGCTTAACGTTTGACTCGGGCGGTATTTCAATTAAGCCAGGCGAAGCCATGGATGAAATGAAATACGACATGGGCGGCGCAGCCGGTGTAATTGGCGCTATGCGCGCACTGGCACAAATGCAGCTACCTATTAACGTAATTGGCGTTTTAGCCGGCTGTGAAAACATGCCAAGCTCTAACGCGTATCGCCCTGGCGATATTTTAACAACCATGTCGGGGCAAACCGTAGAAGTGCTTAATACTGATGCTGAAGGCCGATTAGTATTATGTGATGCGTTAACTTACGTTGAGCGTTTTGACCCAGATACAGTAATTGACGTAGCAACACTAACAGGCGCATGTATTGTTGCCCTTGGTGCACACGCAACAGGTTTACTGTCAAACCACAACCCACTTGCGCATGATTTATTAAAAGCGTCTGAGCAAAGTGGCGACCGTGCATGGCAGTTACCACTGTGGGATGACTATCAAGATCAACTCGATAGCCCATTTGCTGATTTTACAAACTTAGGTGGGCGCTCTGCTGGTACTATTACCGCAGCGTGTTTCTTATCTAAGTTTACTAAAAAGTATAACTGGGCTCACTTAGACGTAGCCGGTACCGCGTGGCGCAGTGGCGCTAAAAAAGGCGCAACGGGTCGCCCTGTTCCTATGCTTACTCAGTATTTATTAAACCGAGCGGGTGTAAGCGAAGCTACGCACGACTAATAATCTAATTAACCTGAGCCTTATTTAGAAAAGCCACTCAGCAGACATTTTTAGCGCTAACAGCGTTAAATTTATTTGCCATAGGGCAAAACATTTTAACCAGAGCTTAGGTTATTTAACTTGTATTAAGGCGCCATTTGGCGCCTTTTTTATTGCTGTAATTATCTGTGTATTAATTGAAGCAAACCCCGTTATATGGCAAAATCTGCCTCTTAATTTATGTGTATCAACTATGTGCACATTCAATGTCATGGGAAACCCCGATACAATGAACATGAATGCTCAATTTTTCGTTCTAAAGCAACAAGATGAATCTAAAGCGCAGGCTGATGATCATTTTGCTCTAGCAGCTCAAATTGCCGCAGAGCAGTATCGATTAGGGCATCGTGTATTTATTTTTGTAGATAACGAACATACCGCCTATGCCATTGACGAAACCATTTGGGCATTTGATCCCGACAGTTTTGTGCCGCATAACCTGCAAGGCGAAGGCCCTAAAGCCGGCGCACCAGTAGAAATAGGCACCACGCCTCCTGTTGGCAAACGTAACGTTTTAATTAACTTAGCTACTAACCTACCTGATTTTATTAGGCGTTTTAGCCAAGTTTTTGATTTTGTACCAGTAGAGTCTGTAGCTAAACAAGCCGCTCGTGAGCGCTTTAAAAAGCTGCGCCAACTTGGTGCCAATATCAGCACGCAAGAGATTAATAGCTAGCCGTTTAGGATAAAGCTAACCAACTAATTTAAGTACTTATTTAAGGTTCTGTGTAATGGATAAAACCTACAATCCGCAAGATATTGAACAGTCGCTATACCAAGACTGGGAACAAAAAGGCTACTTTAAGCCATCTGGCCAAGGCGTACCGTATTCGATCATGATCCCGCCGCCAAATGTCACCGGTAGCTTGCACATGGGCCACGCCTTCCAAGATACAATAATGGATACCCTTACGCGTTTTAAGCGTATGCAAGGTAACAACACATTATGGCAAGTAGGTACTGACCACGCGGGTATTGCAACGCAAATGTTGGTTGAGCGTAAACTACACGCTGAAGAAGGTAAAACACGTCACGATTTAGGCCGCGAAGATTTTATTAATAAAATTTGGGAATGGAAAAACGAATCTGGCGGTACTATCACTAAGCAGCTTCGTCGTCTTGGCGCATCGGTTGATTGGGACCGTGAACGCTTTACGATGGACGATGGCTTATCTGAAGCGGTTAAAGAAGTCTTTGTACGCCTTCACAAAGAAAACCTAATTTACCGCGGTAAGCGCCTAGTAAACTGGGATCCAAAATTACACACAGCTATTTCAGACCTTGAAGTTGAAAACAAAGACAAACAAGGCCACATGTGGAATTTGCGCTACCCACTTGCTGATGGCGTTAAAACACAAGACGGCAAAGACTACATTGTCGTAGCAACAACACGTCCAGAAACCATGCTAGGTGACTCAGGTGTTGCAGTAAACCCAGATGACGAACGCTACACAGATTTAATTGGTAAAGAGATTTTACTGCCTATCGTAAATCGTCGTATCACAATTGTTGCAGATGAACACGCTGATAAAGACAAAGGCACGGGTTGTGTAAAAATCACCCCAGCACACGACTTTAACGATAACGAAGTTGGCAAGCGTCATAAAATGCCAATGATCAATATTTTCGATAAAAACGCTGCTATTCTAAGCCAAGGTGAAACATACACCTTTGACGGTAAAGAACTTGAGTTTGATGCGCCAATTCCTGAGCGCTTACACGGCCTAGACCGTTTTGCTGCACGTAAAGCGATTATCGCAGAATTTGAAGAACTTGGTTTACTTGAAAAAATCGAAGACCATGCGTTAACTGTACCTTACGGCGACCGCTCTGGTGTGGTTATTGAGCCACTCCTTACCGACCAATGGTATGTACGTGTTGCGCCACTTGCAGAACCTGCAAAAGATGCCGTTAAAAATGGCGACATTCAGTTTGTGCCTAAACAGTACGAGAACATGTACTTCTCGTGGATGAACGACGTACAAGATTGGTGTATTTCACGCCAGCTTTGGTGGGGTCACCGTATTCCAGCTTGGTACGACAGCGAAGGCAACGTTTACGTTGGCCGCGATGAAGCTGAAGTACGCCGCGACAACAACATTGCCGATGATGTTACGCTAAGCCAAGACGAAGACGTACTTGATACCTGGTTCTCATCTGCGCTGTGGACGTTTTCAACGCAAGGTTGGCCAGAGAACACGGATGATTTAAAAACCTTCCACCCGTCTGACGTGTTAGTAACGGGCTTTGATATTATTTTCTTCTGGGTTGCGCGTATGATCATGATGACGCTGCACTTTATAAAAGATGAAAATGGTAAGCCACAAGTGCCGTTTAAAACAGTGTATGTTACTGGCCTAATACGTGATGACAACGGCGATAAAATGTCTAAGTCAAAAGGTAACGTACTTGACCCACTAGATATGATTGACGGCATCGAGCTTGAAGATTTAGTACAAAAGCGTACTGGCAACATGATGCAGCCTAAACTTGCCGCTAAAATCGAAAAAGACACGCGCAAAGTATTTGCAAATGGTATTGAAGCACACGGTACCGATGCGCTTCGCTTTACCCTTGCAGCAATGGCATCAACCGGTCGTGATATCAACTGGGATATGAACCGCCTAGAAGGTTACCGTAACTTCTGTAATAAACTATGGAACGCAAGCCGTTACGTACTTATGAATACCGAAGAACAAGATTGTGGTTTTACAAGCGATGCAGCCAAAGAGTACTCGCTAGCTGATCGCTGGATTTTAGGCCAGTATGAAGCGACCGTTAAAACGTATACTGAGCACTTAGATAACTACCGTTTTGACCTTGCCGCTAATACACTTTATGAATTCACATGGAACCAGTTCTGCGACTGGTACTTAGAGCTCACTAAGCCGGTATTATTCAAAGGTAATGAAGCACAACAACGTGGTACGCGTCACACGCTAATCACTGTACTTGAAAGCCTACTGCGCTTAATGCACCCAATGATGCCATACATCACAGAAACAATTTGGCAACGTGTAGCGCCACTTGCAGGCCTTGAAACTAAAGGCACTAGCATTATGGTACAAGGCTTCCCTGTTTATAATGAAGCAAGCGTTGATGCACAAGCGATGGACGATTTAGAGTGGGTTAAACAATTCATTTTAGCTATTCGTAATATTCGTGGTGAAATGGATATTAGCCCAAGTAAACCGCTTAGCTTATTACTTGCCAACGCATCAAGCGATGATGTACGCCGCATTGAGCAGAACAAATCATTCTTAGCATCACTTGCTAAACTTGAAGAGTTTACAATGCTTGAAAACAAAGACGGGGCACCAGCGTGTGCAACCTCTTATGTTGGCAACCTTGAAATTATGATCCCTATGGCGGGCTTAATTGATGTTGAAGCCGAGCTTGCACGTATTAACAAGCAACTCGAAAAAGCAGAAAAAGGCCTAGCACAAGTGCAAAACAAACTAGCTAACGAAAAGTTTGTAAACAATGCACCTGAAGCCGTACTTGCAAAAGAAAACGCTAAATTAGCTGAATTCACCGATGCTAAAACTAAGCTACTTGAGCAAAAAACTAAAATAGAAAGCTTATAAGCTTTCATAAGAATACCTATTAACATCATTTAATAGGCATTAAAAAAGCCGCTCACTTTAATAAGTGAGCGGCTTTTTTGTACCCTGCGATTAACCACAAGGCACAGCTACATTAGAACTTGTAGTTGTACTGAGCGCCAACAAGTACAGCGTGGCCTTTAGACTCGAAGCCCCACTCACTGCCTGACTCATCAGCTTCAGTAAATGTTTGTGTTTTACCACGAATAATACTTACACCTAAATCAACATTTGATTGCGTGTCGATAGTGTAGTTACCACCAAACGAGAACCAAAAACGGTCTGTATCAGGGATAGAGATAGATAGGTGAGTTTGCGATACTGGCGACTCATCAAACGCTACACCTGCACGAAGTAGTAAGTCTTCGTTGTATTGGTAATCGCCACCTACAGAGTAACGAAACGCATCGTCAAACTGCTCTTGCTTTTCAAAAGCAACAAACTTGTCGCCTGTTGGTGCAGTTACTTGCGCTTCTAGTGACTCAAAGCTGCTCCAACCTGTCCATAATACGCTGTAGTGTAAGCCAAGTTTTTCATCTAACTGGTGAGAACCAGAAAACTCAGCAATAGCTGGTAACGTTAGCTCTACAGAACCTGGTAGTTGTGCACCACCGGTGCCGCCTGCTGCTACTGGTAAGTCATTTGAGAAATCACCTTCAAATGTGATGTCTGTTTCGCTGCGGTAGTTAAAGCCAAAACGGCTATTTTCGTCTAGTTGGTACATTAAACCAACGTTTAAACCTAGGCCGGTGTCGTCACCTTGAAGGTTTACTGCATCAGCACCAAAATCAAAGCCGCTTGTATTAGCGCCTACTTTACGGATTACGGTTGCATCTGCATAAATGTAGTTTAAGCCAATACCAAAGCTAAATTGCTCATTTACTTTATAAGCAACGCTTGCATTAAGGTTAACAGTGAAAATTTCTGTCTCGCCTGCAATTTGGCCCGCTACGTAGTCATCGTTAAACTCTGTAGATAAACCAAAGTTAGAAAACGCGCCAAAACCTAGCGATACTTTATCGTTATACGGCATAGTAAAGTAAGCGGCAGGTACAACTGCGCTTGGTGCTATGCTGTCATCATCTAGGGCACTTGGATCAATACCGTTATTGGTTTGTGTTCCTTCTAAGCTCACATCTGGAATTACACCAATAGCAGCAACACTAAGTTGCTTATCTTTAAATAAAGTCATTAATGCAGGGTTGCGAGCAACAACAGACGCATCATCAGCGATAGATGCTTCACCTGCGTATGCACGGCCTAAACCTGACGCGTTTTGCTCTGCTAATTGAAACGCGGCTGCAAAACTATCAGCCGAAACAAATGCAAGCGAAGCTGCAATAAGAGTTTTAGAAAATTTCATTGTTGTGTCCTTAACCAAACAAGCGTTTGGGTATCTATGTGTTGTTATTAGGATTTTAAACTTGGCTACACTACCTTAATTTTTTATAAAAAACTGTAACAAAGCGACAAAAAACACCAAAAAACACGTTTTTTAACTACATTTTAACAACTATTTAAAACTCATCGGAGCAGAAATGTGTTATTAGAGCTTATACTCTAATTGTAATTAATTATCATTTAGATTGACTTGTAATTCCCTGCATTTTAAACTCATTACAAAATCACAAAGGAAGTAAATAGGTGATCATTTTACTTATTATTGCAGGGCTCATTTTTTGTGGCGCCAGTGTGTTTTGTTTTTATAAAGCAAACTATTGTGCCTGCACACAAGCCGGCCAATGCGATAACCCCGTAAACCATTACTGGTTAGGGGCCATGCTAAGTGCATTAGTGTCGTTAGCTTTTTGCTGTATTGCACTGCATGTACAGCAAGGAACATTATTATGGCTAACGTTAATGGCGAGTTGTTTTTTAGGCGCTTATATTTCTGCTAAGCGCGAAAAACTTAAACGCTGTAAAAAAGCTAATTCAACAAGTGCTCTTTTAACAAACGAGCCAAATTAATTTGATAGTCGAGTGGCTTGATACTCGACACTATTTTAATACTTTGATCAGGCTCATTTAAGTCTAAGTCTTTAGGGGTGACGTGGTGCCCGTGTTTAGCATTATAAAATAGCTTAACTTTAGGCTTGATGGGATTTGATTTATTGCCCTCGAGCACGAGAGCTAATCGCTCATTGGTTAATTTAACAATAGTGCCTACTGGGTGCACACCTAAACATTTAATAAAGTGCTGTACTAGCTCTGCATCAAATAGCTCTTTGTTAGCCAACAAATAACGCAGCGCATTAATGGGTTCATCCCCTTCTTGATGGGACCTATCGGCTGTTAGCGCATCGTACACATCAACAATTGCCATCATGCGCGCTGGGCGACTAAGCTTTTCAGCTGTTATACCACGCGGATAGCCTGAGCCATCTAATCGCTCATGGTGGTTAACTATCATGTCGAGTATAAGGGGGGTAATGCCTTTTTCACCTTTAACCAAACCTAAACCTTGAGCCACATGGCGTTTAATAATATCCATTTCGCTGCTAGTGAGTTTACTTGGCCTAGAAATAATCCCCTGCGGGAGTTTAGCTTGCCCTAAGTCGTGAAGTAACGCGCCCATAGCAAGCTGTTGCACGGCTTCTTCTTTGTATCCTAAATATTTAGCAAATACGGCGGTGAAAATAGCGCAGTTAATCATGTGGCGCCAATTGTAGCTATGTTTGTCTTTTATGCGGGTTAAAATGGTCATTGCGCTAGTATTTCTAAATACCGAGCTGACTATATCGTTAGCCATTTCATCAATCACCTTTAAATTAACCGACAACCCTGTGGTTACATCGCCATACAAAGCTTGCAGCTTGCGATTATGCTGCTCAAAGTTGATGCTGGCTTTGGCAAATTCTTGCTCAAGGGTAATCGCAGGTTTTACAGCGGGTGGTTTTGTTTTACTGCTTGAAGTGGTGCTCTTTTGTGGGGGCGCACTCTTAGGTTTGTACTTATCGGGTATGGCGGCATCGCCTTTGGTAAAGTCGATAAGCAGCTCTAAAACGCCTTCGGTTACTAAGCGTTTTATAATTGCCTGGTTTCGCACTAAGCCACTGGTTTTTATTTTTATACTGTTGAGCCCTTCATGCTGTTTGGTAACACTGTCAACAAACATACCTGGGGTGAGCTCTGAAATGGGTAACGCGATGAGCATGGCAGAAGCGTTTTCTACAATTAAATATGCCTACTAAATAGCATTGTTTAACCCTAAAAGTCTACTTTTTGAGTTGAGGGCAATACCATATAACTATAAATGACTACTAAAATGAAGGTAGGCGTAAACAGGAAAACAATAAAAAGCAAATGGCGCTCTTGCTAGGAATCGAACCTAGAACTTAGCCTCCGGAGGGCCACGTGATATCCATTTCACCACAAGAGCACATTTGTTGCCAAAACACTAACTCGCGATATCAATGCTTTAGCACTGGCAATAATAAAGAGATCTTTAAATAAATACCAGCATCATTGAGTTATATGCCTATAAATCAAACTGTTTTTGATAAAACACTTCACAACTTGCCAAAAACAAGCTATTTATTGGTATTCGATAAAAAAATAGTAACCGTTTAGCAACATGTTCTGAATGCTTACGGACTATATAGAGGATGTAATTATGAGTTTAATGTCGACTGAGCAAGTGGCTGAGTTTTTAGGTGTAAAAGCCGAGCGGGTAAAACGCCTTGCTCGTGAGAGCTTGCTTATTGCCAAGTCTGAAGATGAAAACGGTGAGCCCCAATTTGATGCTGACGAAGTAACAAAGTATAAAGAGCTTGCCGCGCGTTTTGGCGGGCTTTAATCTTTTATCTCGTTTAATAACTTATTTAGCTGCGCGCGTAATGTGCTTGCCTTATTATTTATGTCGCGCTGCTCATACCACCCTATACACAACACCAAAAACACCACTTTAAAGTAACGTAGCTTGTCATAAGCGCAATAAAACTCACTGGGTATTGCTTGCTGGGCGCTATATTGCTCAAGCAAAGTGTGCTCTGCGTGCGCATTTAACTCTAAGCTAACCGCAAGTGCCGCTAGATCAAAATACACGTCGTTTGTTTGCGCATATTCAAAGTCAATTAAATACATGCCACTTGAATTTACTATTAGGTTATCTTTAACTAAATCGTTATGACAAAAGCCACTGCTGTAGGGCATATCACTAATGGCGCTTAGCGTATCTTCAATTAAGCGGCTGTGCTGTTGATATATATTGCTATTAGCGTAATACACAAGCTCTTTTGCAATGTCCATTGGCTGTGTAGCTAAAGGGTAGCTATGAACGCGTGCCAACTTTTCAACTAGGTCAATACTGTAATTATTAGTAGCAATATCACCACAAATATAGCGAAATGCAGCTCGCCTGTTAGCCTTATCGAGCCAAATGGGTTTAGGGCAAACGTTATGTTGGCTAAGTGCAGTTTGGCCTTGTAGCCCTATTGTAGGCCAATGCGATTTGTAGCATTTTAATAAGTAGTTTTGCTGTGCGGTTTTTATTAGGTAATTGTCGTTACTTAAACCATTCACTAATTTAGTGGTTTGTAGCACGTGCTCAGGTGCCACAAACTCACTACATAACGCGGCAATATTTGGATTACGGTGCATGCGTTATAATTGCGCTAATGGCTTAGCTTGGCTTTGCTCGTACTCTTCGTACCAGGTTTTAAATCCCCACGCGGCCATAATAGTGTAAAAAATAAATAGCGCGAGCGTTGGGTAATAGCCTTTTTCGTAATACAAATACATAGAGGCCGCATCAATAACAATCCAATACAGCCAGTTTTCGAGTACTTTTTTAGCAACTAAATACGTGGTTACCACCGCAAAACAGGTTGTAAAGCTATCTAGGTAGGCAAAATCGGCGTGGGTGTAGTTTTGCATTACATAGCCAATAATAATGGCCGCTAAGCTCGTAGCGCCTATAAGAATGGCGTGGCGTTGTGTAGACCATGAGGTAATACTAATATTATCTGCTTTGCCTTTGCGCCATACCATCCAGCCAAATACAGCCATGTACATGTAATAAAAATTGAGTAGCGACTCCATAAGCAGCGCGCCATTCCAGTACATTATGGTATAAATAAGCGTGCTAAAAAAAGCGGCAGGCCAGCACCATAGGCTTTCTTTTATTGCCAGTAATAAATAAGCAATAGACAACCCTACCGCAATATATTCCCAATGCGACATTGCTGTAAAACCACTTAAGGTTTGTGTTAAAAAATCCATGTGTGCGGTTACCGTTTTTAATACACGTTAAATAAAGGCGATTACTCTGGAGATAAATCGCCAGATAAAAACTTACAAACAAAAATAGCCTTACCAAACTCTTCGTACGAGCGTTTAATTTCAGTGTTTAGCACTTGCATTACTAAATCGTAATCGCCAAAAATTTGCGTAGAAAGCGTATTGGTGATCACTTTTAAGTTGTCGTATTCGTTTAAACGGTCAATAAAGCCCTTAATAAACGGAATGTAATCTTGATGAAGTGGGTATTTACTGATCTCTACTGATAATTTCATTTTAAACTCTACTTTTAATTATTTGATTTCAACAAATCGTTCAATGCCAGTTCAATACAGTGTAAAATTACACTCACACTCAATTAGCTGAGCTTATTATGGCACGCAGAATAACCTATACATTTAAAAACCAACCGCGCGAAATTAACTTCGCAAAAGACAAATACCACGACATGTATCAAGCTATTGCCGCTGCCGAAGGTATTGATTTAACTAACTACTTAAACATGGTACGCCAAATAGAAATGACCTCAAAAGGCTCTTCGGCTGTACGTAACTTTCGTGACCAAGAATTTGCCCGTATGGGCTTTAGTGATATTTACTTTATTAAAGAATAAATATCACTTATTAACTATCGCTGATACTCGTAACTTACGCGCGGTGTAATATTACACAGTAATTCGTAAGGGATAGTATCGGCGCAGTGGGCTATTTCTTCAACCGGAAGCTCCAGCCCCCACATTGTAACGCTGTCACCTACTTTAACATTATGCTCGTTTGCGCCTATATCAATGCTTATCATGTCCATAGACACACTGCCTACAATACCGTAACGCTGCCCTGCAATCATAACCGGTGTGCCTTCTTTGGCATGACGCGGATAGCCATCGCCATAACCCATAGCCACTACGGCTAATTGGGTCGGTTTATCACTTTGCCAACGGCCTCCGTACCCTACACGCTCGTGTGCGGCAACATCACGCACTGCAATCACCTTTGTGGTTAAACGCATGACCGGCTTTAAATTGTGTTCTTGCCCAGTGCAGTTTGCCATTGGCGACACCCCATAAAGCATAAGTCCTGGGCGTATCCAATCACCGTGCCCTGCAGGCCAAGCTATAATACCGGCCGAGTTTGATAAACAATGTGCTTGATCTATGCCCTTTACAAGCGTATCAAATAAGCTAATTTGCTGCGCCGTTTTAGTATTGTGCGTATCATCGGCACACGAAAAATGGGTCATCAAATTAATGGTGCTTTTAGCATTGGGTGTGCGCTGCAAGCGACTATAAAACGCGTCAAACTGCTCCGGTGCTATACCTAATCGGTGCATGCCGGTGTTTATTTTTAGCCAGCAAGTAATTGGCGCATCTAAGGTGGCATTTTCTATTGCTGCAAGCTGGTTTTCGTCGTGCACAATAGTTTGAAAATTATTAGCCAATAAAATAGGTAAGTCGGCTTTATTAAAAAAACCTTCAAGCAGTACTATTGGCTTTGTTAAACCACCGGCGCGCAGTGCGAGGGCTTCATCAATTCGGGCAACAGCAAATGCATCAGCACTATTTAAGTGCTGGGCAATTTTTACTAAACCATGCCCATACGCATTGGCTTTTAATACCGCCATTATTTTGCTATTTGGCGCAAAACGTTTTACCTGCGATAAGTTATGCGCAAGGGCGGTTAAGTTAATTTCGGCAGTGGCTAGGCGCATTAGTATTCATCATCAACTGCTGGCCCCGCGTAATTATCAAAGCGAGAAAATTGCCCTTGGAAGGTTAAGCGCACTTTACCAATTGGGCCGTTACGCTGTTTACCTATGATAATTTCGGCGATGCCTTTTTCTGTACTGTCTTCGTTGTATACCTCATCACGGTATATAAACATGATTAAATCGGCATCTTGCTCTATCGAACCCGACTCACGTAAATCTGAGTTAATTGGGCGTTTATCGGCACGTTGCTCTAGCGTACGGTTTAGCTGCGAAAGCGCAATAACCGGGCACTGTAACTCTTTAGCGAGCGCTTTTAATGAACGCGATATTTCGGCAATCTCTAAAGTACGATTATCTGATAAACTAGGTACGCGCATTAACTGAAGGTAATCGACCATGATCATACTAATACCACCGTGGTCGCGCGCTATACGTCTTGCACGTGAACGCACATCGGTAGGTGTAAGCCCCGATGCATCATCAACATACATTTTGCCTTTTTCCATCAACAGCCCCATAGTTGATGAAAGGCGTGCCCAATCGTCATCATCTAGCTGGCCAGTACGTACCTTAGTTTGGTTAATACGACCAAGTGATGCCAACATCCTCATCATAATTTGTTCAGAGGGCATCTCTAATGAGTAAATAAGCACAGGCTTGTCTTGCGTCATTGCGGCATGCTCAGCAAGGTTCATCGCAAAGGTGGTTTTACCCATTGAAGGACGTGCTGCAACAATAATTAAATCAGAAGGCTGCATACCTGCTGTCATTTTATCTAAATCAGCATACCCAGTGCTTACACCGGTTACACCGTCTTGCGGCGACTGGTATAGCTCTTCGATTTTATCGACGGTTTTTTCAAGAATGTTATGAATGCTTTGCGGGCCTTCGGTACTTTTTGTACGTTGCTCAGCAATTTTAAATACTTTACTCTCGGCAAAGTCTAATAAGTCGTGGCTGGTGCGCCCTTCTGGGTTAAAACCAGCTTCGGCTATTTCATTAGCTACGCCAATCATTTCGCGTACTACCGCGCGCTCACGCACAATATTGGCGTATGCATCGATATTCGCAGCACTTGGGGTGTTTTTAGCTATTTCGGCCAAATACGCAAAACCACCAATGCCTGCTAGTTGGTTATTTTTTTCAAGACTTTCTGAAATTGTGATTAAATCTATCGGATCGCCCACTTCAGCAAGCGCGGTCATGGCTTCAAAAATAAGCTTATGGGTGCGGGTATAAAAGTCCTGCGCAACAACCAGCTCTGCTACGCGGTCAAAAGCTTGGTTATCAAGCATTAAGCCACCTAAAACAGATTGTTCAGCTTCTATTGAATGGGGAGGAACTTTAAGGGTATCGACTTGCTTATCTGGTTTGGCCATAACTTCACAGTACTAAAATTGAATGGCTCTATTCTATCGACTTGGCGGGGCTGTGCAAATAGCAAAGCAGGAAATCTTTTCCTGCTTTTTGTAATCATACACGCTAATTAGCGTTATTTAGTTCGCAGCTCAATTCGCCCGCTTATAGTATCCATTTCAACACTTGCGCTGCCACCATTGGCACTAAACTCTAAATCACTAGAAGGGCCATATTTAGCTTTAGTCACTTTATCGCTGGTAACTTTATTAATAATTTTACCGTTGGCGTGCGCTTTAATCTCAAACTGAGCCGACACGCTTTGCGGGAAGTAAAAATCAGCATCACCACTTACCGACTCATAGCGAACATCAGCCCCTTTTAGCAACTCACTGATGTGTATTTCAGCTTCGCCGTTTACAGTATTAATACGTAAGCTTTTTATGCTCGATAATGTAAAGTCGATATCGCCATTTACGTTTTCTAATCGTACGTCGTTTGCGGTTGTGCTTGATTTAATATCGCCATTTACGGCACTAAAACGCAGCTCGCCACTTGATTGCTTATCGTTTATTTCACCGTTTACGGTTTCAAATTGAATATTGCCGCTTAAGTTCTGTGCGTTTACATCGCCATTTACGGTGCTTAATTTAACAGTGCCGCTAATGTCATCTACCGTAATTTCACCATTAACAACATCAACCTCAGCGCCTTTTTTAAGTGTTTTTGCAGTCACTGACACATTTACGCCAGCAAATTCTAAGCGACTGCTTTTTGGCATAAATACTGTTAAGTTAGAGCCATCTCCATTGTTACCCCACCCCAAATTGCGTGGCATTTTTACTATAAATTCGGTTTTATCGCCTGTCGTTTTAAGATCAAACCCTTCGGCTTTGTCGTCAAGCTCGCCGGAGACTTTAAATTCGTTTTTATCCCAGCCGGTTATGTTTACATCGCCGCGTTGGTTTTCAATAAAAATAGTGCCGCCGCTTGGCACCTCTATTTGCTTATCTATTTTTTCGCCCGCTAAAACGCTCAGTGGTAATAGGCTTAGCCCAAGTAAAATTGCTTTCATGTTATTCCCCTATATTTGCTGCCAACGCGGTGCATGCACCTTGTTAATTAAGTCGAGTTGTTGCTGGTAAACTTGCGCCAACATGGTCAGTAATGCCTGATTTTGTGGCTCGTTTTCAAGTGCCTGTTTAATTGCTTGCTCTGCTTCTTCAAGCTCTTGTAACTGTGCTTGCCAGTTATTAGTAAGTGCATCCTGGTTTTTGTACTGCACTAATAAACTTTGCTTTTGCGCTTTAAAGTAATCGCTCATAGCAACCACTTGGCTTGGCTCGTTATTGCTCATAAATATATTTATTGCTAATAACGCCGCTGCACTGCACGCAGCAATAGCGCTCAATTTAGGCCATAATGGCGCTTTAACAGCAGGTGGCTTAGCTGTAACTATGGCGTGCTCAATGCCCTGCCAAAGCGCTTTATTGGGCGCTATGTCTTTATTTAAATTGTTTAAAGACTCGTTTAAGTAGTCATCAAAATTTTGTTTACTCATACTCGTACCACTCTTGTAATAACTGCCTTGCACGATGATATTGCGACTTACTCGACCCTACTGCCATTCCCAATTGCTGGGCTATTTCTTCGTGGCGGTAGCCTTCAATGGCATATAAAACAAACACCATGCGGGCGCGCTCTGGTAGGCGAACAATTAATTTATCTAACCCGTTTAATCCTTTACAGCTTTGTGCGCTTTGCTCATCCATACCGCTTTGTTCTATGCTCACAACTTTATTTAACCAGCTTTTGTGCTTGCGTACATAACTAATCGCAATGTTACTTGCTACGCTATATAGCCAAGTAGAAAATTGTGAGCGCCCGTCAAACTGCGCTATTTTATGCCACACCTGCACAAATACCTCTTGGGCGGCATCTTCAGCGTGCGCTTCATCGGCCAATAAGCGCAAACATAAACCATAAACACGCTTTATATGCAGCTCATATAATGCCTTATAGGCATTTTGATCCCCCGCTTTAACACGCTCAATGAGTGCAAGGTCGCATAGGGGCGTGTGCTCGGGTTTTGTGTGTAACATCCGTGATGTCGCCTTTTAATTATTTTTATTTAAAAACGTGTATTAATGAGTGTATTGATTACTAAGACGCAAAGACAGACAAGAAAGGTTTAAACTAATAATAAAAATAGTTAAATAATTTTATAAAGAGGTATTAGATGGGTATTAAAGAGGAATTTTAGATACAAAAAAGCCGCGCTAAAAGCACGGCTTTTTGGGCTTAATTAAAAATTAAGCTTCAGCAATAACGATTACTTTAATAGTAGCTGTTACGTCTGAGTGTACTGCGATTGCAACGTCGAATTCGCCAGTTTCACGGATAGTACCGTGAGGTAAACGAACTTCTGATTTAGCAACTTCAACACCAACAGCTGAGATAGCGTCAGCGATGTCACGAGTACCGATTGAACCGAATAGCTTACCTTCGTCACCAGCTTTAGATACTAAAGTAACTTCTGCTAATGCTTCTAGTTTGTCAGCGCGTGCTTGTGCTGCAGTTAACTGTTCAGCGATTTTCGCTTCTAAGTCTGCGCGACGAGCATCAAACGTTTCAATGTTTGCTTTAGTTGCAGGAACTGCCTTACCTTGCGGGAAAAGGAAGTTACGTGCGAAGCCAGATTTAACAACAACCTGGTCACCTAGGCCACCTAGGTTAGCGATCTTATCTAGTAGAATAACTTGCATGTTTCTACACCTTTTAAAAACTGTTAATCCGCTGCTTACTTATGTAAGTCAGTGTATGGAAGAAGGGCTAAGTAGCGAGCACGCTTAATAGCAGTTGCTAGCTGGCGCTGGTATTTAGCGCTAGTACCTGTAATACGGCTAGGTACGATTTTGCCACTTTCTGTAACATAGTTTCTAAGAGTAGCTAGATCTTTGTAATCGATTTGTTGTACGCCTTCCGCTTTAAAGCGGCAGAACTTACGACGTCTGAAATAACGTGCCATGAGATTAATTCCTCAAATAATTCTTTCTATATGCTGAGCATGCAAAACCAATTGGCTAAGGCCGTTACGACCTTCGTGGCGATTTAAAAAACCACTCACTTGCAATGCCTGCCCAACGTGCAAATGTTGAGTCTGTTGTTGCATTTGCTTACCACTGGCAACAACCTGAAGCCTAACGTAACTATTACGGTTAAGATCTGCTTCGGTTTGCATCGATTTATGTTCTACAACAAAAATACAATGCGGTATGCCTGCAGGGCTTTGGCTAAACTTGGGTGTTTTACAAACAACCCCCGATATAACCAGCTGATTCATATATGGGCTAACCATTACACTAACTGCTGACTACGTGCCATGCTAGGACTCAAAACAATTAAGCAGCTGGTGCTTCTTTCTTCTCTTCTCTTGCAAGAGGAGACGCTTCAGTTACTGCATTTTTAGTACGCATAACTAAGTTACGAAGCACTGCATCGTTGTAGCGGAAAGTAGTTTCTAGCTCGCTGATTACTTCAGTAGGTGCTTCAACGTTCATAAGAACATAATGAGCTTTGTGAAGCTTGTTGATTGGGTAAGCCAGTTGACGACGGCCCCAGTCTTCAAGACGGTGGATAGTACCACCAGCTTCAGTGATAGAACCAGTATAACGTTCGATCATACCAGATACTTGCTCACTCTGATCAGGGTGAACCATGAATACGATTTCGTAATGACGCATGGATATTCCTTACGGTTAATAGAGCCTTCTACCGTTTCGGCCGGTCGGTTTAAGGCAAGGAATTAATAGTGTAAAAGCCGAAATGAGCGCGCATTTTACGCTTAGATGGATAATTAAGCAAGCAGGTTTTTTAAGCTTTGATAGATAAGTGTTAAAGCTATCAGCTATCAGCTATCAGCTATCTGATCTGACCCCGATAAAGTAGACACGGGGTTTTAATTCATTGATTCATATTGTATGGGGCTAACATTTCCAATCGTCCCATGCATTCGCACTGAGTTGTAGTAATTCTCAATATAAAAACGACTTTGTATTGTCATTTCGCTACGACTCAGTTCATTTAGATTACTCATCCATTCTTTTTT
>Ga0208895_1000042_pt1 | contig 66587 bp, 55 predicted proteins | sample ETNtaG_10_FD_185765 | JGI IMG/M metagenome (GOLD analysis project Ga0208895, IMG submission 185765) | Marine microbial and viral communities from oxygen minimum zone, Eastern Pacific Ocean - ETNP201302SV82 (SPAdes) (version 2) | ecosystem: Environmental > Aquatic > Marine > Oceanic ... | reverse complement strand
CTACTTGCTCAACAATAGATAATTTAAAGCCTAATGTATAATCTCGCTGAGTACGCTTAACGTCTTTAGTTTTAGTGGTTTTCATAAAATAAGTCCTAAATGTGTAAACACATTTCAGGACAAGACAGTAATAGAAAACTAAAAAGCGAGTCAAAAGACTCGCTTTTTTAATGCTAAATGCGCTCTACGCACCACAATAGTGCCATTGCAGCGATAGCAAGGGAGCCAATTGGCATCACCCATTTTATGTGAATAGGTTTATTGCGCATGGTTAGTAACACCGGCAGTGCAATACACAATATACTCAGCTGCCCAAGCTCTACACCTAAGTTAAACGCTAAAATGCTGAGCAATTGATAATCGCTCGAGAGCCCAAGCTCACCCAGTACACTGGCAAAGCCCATTCCATGTAACAAACCAAACGCAAAAGTAAGCCAGCCAAGGCGTAATATAACCGGCCATACATTGTTTAAAGCCGCAAATAATACCGAGATTGCAATACCTAGCTCTACCCAGCGGCTACTTGGCGAAACAAGATTAAGAGCCGTTGCAGTAAGGGTAAGTGAATGCGCAAGGGTAAACGCAGTCACAATCCACGCAGTGTGCTTAATAATATGCTTTTTACTTGCTATTGCCTGCCAGTGACTATCATTGCGTGTTAAAACGCAGGTTAAAAGTAGTGCAATTAAAAATAAAATATGGTCAATGCCAATCCAAATATGCAACACGCCTTGATAAACATATTGGTTAAAAGTCGTTAAATAACTCGATTGCTCAGTGGTAAAAGTGTGCTGTTGCTCATCTATAGTGAAAACCCGCGAAACCTGATTTACATTTACAATAACTTTGTGGTTTGCGTCTTGGTTAAAAAAAGCGCGGTACGTTAACGTTACATCTGCATCAGTGTTACAGCTAAAAACTAGCGGTAACACTAAATATGCTTCATTAAAATGATTATCTAATTGGTAGTTATCGGTGATTGTTAATGGGCAAGTTTGCTCATTTTGTAAAACCGATAGAGTATTTTTGGCATAGCGATTGATAGCTGATTTTTGTGATTTTAATTCGCCCCAGCTTATTTGTGTGTCTTGGTTAACATCAAGCGCAACTTGTTGTTCTAAATCGCTAATATTTATTTGCCAGGTGCCTGTGTATTGCTTTTCGTTATCGGTATTATCCAGCGAAATGTAGCTTGTGCTCAACTGATGTGCTTGCACGCTAAAGCTGGCAAATAGTGCAATTATAAATAAAACAAATAACGCGTTTATTTTACTCATAAAGAATCCCTAACCATCGTATTTGCTTGGCTTAGTAAGTGTTTATCTGTACTCATTTTTGCTTGCTGCCAATTTATATTTGCCCAGTATTGTGCCTTGGCTTGGTTTGCTTGTACATGAATATAGTAGTTAGCTAAGTCGTTGGCATGGAAGGTATCTTGGCGTTGTTCACGTAATTTTACGCGCTGTTGCATGAGCGGTTGCCACACCGTATTAGTGTGCTTATTACTGCGTTTTTCAGCTATGGCTAACTTGAGCAAAATAGCGTCTTCAAGCGATGAGTGGCTATTGGCAAGTTTACCGAGTGTATTAAGCACTCTTTCAGGGTTGTTTTGCTGCAGTTGAATATCGGCCCACAGCACAATAAGGCTCACCGGGGCTGTGTTTAAATCAATATTATTTATATGCTGCTGCGCACGGGTGAATTTATTGAGTCTAAACGCCATTTCGCTGAGCACATGTTTTGTCGCTAAGCTGCTGTTTTTGTTTTGCGTAAGCTTAACTAACGCGTGATAACTTTCACTAAGTTTGCCCTGTTGGCTTTGTACATCTAGCACACACGTGCTGGCCGTTAATAGGCTGGTGTTACCAATTAATGCCACGCAATGGCGCTTAGCTTGTTCAAATTTGCCTTGTGTCATCAACATATTAGCGAGTAATAAATGGGTGTTTACATGATCTGGCTGGGTTTTTAATACGTTATTAGCAACGTCTATGGCACGCGAAAACGCATGCTCCTTTTGAAGTACCCGTGCATATAAATAACCGCTTTGTGCAGTTGCAGAAGCGGTATATAGGTTTTTTAAGCGTTTTTATAATACACCTTGATAGCGCACTGTTTGGCCTATGTATTGGCTATTTAGCACCAGCGCAGTGAGTTGCTCAAGGGTTAAATTAGCACTTAATGTTGCATTGCTTGAGGCAATAATTGCGTTATCTTTTGGGGTAATTGGTTTTGCAAGCACGTTATTTACACACAGTGCAGCGCAAAAAACAAAGAGCATTTTTTTATAATGACTGCGCATTGTTTTATCCTCTTAAAAAAGCCATCCATGGCCATCAGCTTAATTTACTTACTGAGTTAGTTACCAGAAGCGCCCGATGAAATACCGCTTACGTCTGTGTCTGTATTGATAAAGACACGTCCGTTGGTAGATAGCGGTTGCGCAGTGGGGCTTTGATTAAACGCATCGCTTGCAAATTGTGCAAAGTCCACTTGCAGTGCTTCAATGGTTATATTTACCGCTGCAGTCACTTGCTGGTTAACACCGTCTGATACACCAAACATAAAGCTGTCGCTACCGGTTGCTTCTTTGTTTGGGGTATAGGTAAAGCTGCCATCGCTATTTACTACAGCGTTACCTAATGTCGGCTGCGAAGTTAATGTGTATGTTAATGTATCGCCATCAGCATCGGTGGCCACTAACATGTCGTTAATTTCAACTTCTGTTTGTGTGGTTAACATTGCATCACTAGCATTGGGCGCAGAATTTACAACCGGTGTGGGTTGTTTGTTATCATCATCACTGCTACACGCGCCTAGTGCCAAAGCGCATAACAATATACTGCTATGGGTAAGGTTTAAATTACGCATACGTTACTCCTTATTTAGAGCCTGCAAGTGGGGTGGCTAAGTATGGGAAAGTGGCATCCATCATGCTTGCATCAACTGGAGCACCATCAGTGAATGGCACTGTACCTACATCAGCATCCTCTGGTGTACATAGACCTAAGTCGGTGTCTTCACCATTTACAGGAATAGGATGACATAAACGCCCCATTACCACGCGAAGTGCAATATCAACGACATCGTCACCTGGACGGCGCCCGTTTGGAAAACCTGCTAAATCATCACCGGCTACACCAAATGCAGACTGATCAGTTTGTGCTGTGGCTGCAATTGCAGTATTTAAACGTAGCATTTCTGATGGCGTTACGGTGGCTTGTTGGTTTACCCCAGCAAAACCAGTTAAAAATGCGGTGATTAAATCAGTACGTGGAAAGTTAGTTGGAGCAAGAGTTTCTAAATTAGCGCCAAGTGTGGTATTTACTGCATCTTTAAATAAAATATTTAACAGCTCTGGTAAAGACGGGTGCGAAACGTAATCTAAAAACTGTGCATCGTCTTTAGGGTGAGCCGTTGAGAAGGTATCTTTGTCTTTAATACCAATAACTAGCTCATTCACTAATGGATTACCTAAGCGTGAAACCTGCGTTAATGCACCGCCATTTACCGCGTTATCTGCAAATTTAGCGTTAGGGTTTAAAATGCGTGCTTGAGGTAGGCTCGCTGTTGTCCATGAACCAATTACGCCGTTGCCTTCACCTACAATACAGCTTTTAGGCATTTCAACTGCAATTGAGGTAACGTTTTTATCTACGAGGTCGTCATTCTCACTGCTTTGTGTAATCCCTCCAGGGAAACCACCGCCATCCCCAGCACCTGGCGCACTATCACCTTCAACGGGAACGTAATTTACTAAATCGAATGTTTTACCTAAGTTAACGACAAATGGGTCTTTGCGCTGACCAACAAATACTTTGGCCATACTGTCACAGCCTGGTACCGAAACTTGATAAACAAACTGATCTGCATAGGTTTGGTAATCAGCTATTGAACCAAATGTTTTGTCACCAATATAATCAAGCGGTTTATTAAACGTGGTTGAACTGGTGGTGGTATTACTTAATGCTGTACTGGTACCCGTGCGTTGTGGACCGCTTATCATGCTGAGTGTGTATGACTCGCTAAAATTAGCGGCGCTATCATCACCTGCTGCTACACCACCAACGTTTTTAAGAGGTACAGATACAGTACGTTGATTATCTTCTGGGCCAACGGTTAATTGCACGCCTTGATTATCGTTTGGCAGCATACTGGTAAAATTAAAGGCAAAGGTAATATCCTCAACTGCATCACCGTCGTTATCAATATGAATACTGTAGGTTGCATCTGGGTCCATAGCAAAGTAGTTAGGGCCGCCGTAGGCATCTTGTAGAGGAATGTAGTTGGCAATAAACGTAACGTAGTCGTCTCTGCCTGCTTCATAACTATTAAATACGTAAAAGTCGGTAGAGTCTAAGGTTGGAAAGCGGCTAATGTTCGGCGCTTCACGATGACTTGATGCCTCGCTAGAGGTGCTTACTAAGGTACTGCATACTACTACTGCGAGTATAGATGGAGTTAAAGCTTTCATGACTTTTTCCTTTAGTTTTGATTGGAGTCATAACTAATAACGAAGCAAAAAGCACAATGGATGCAAAAAAGTTAAATATTTTTTTATTTTGTTAATAAAGGGGTGTTTAACGTTCAAGATTAAATTTTCAGCAGGCTGTTTTATATTTAGATAAGGAAGTGATAAAGAGGCTGAAGCGGCTTGGTTTTATACTTATTACAGTAGGTGTATGCAATTAAAATAACGCAGCAGGTATTGAGCACACAATATGATAAGCATCGCAGTGCGATTAAGCCTACTTTAGTTTAATCAAATATTAATAGGTAAAGGGCGCTAGACCCCAAGATAAATATAAAGGTTGGCCAAACAAAGTTTGACCAACCAGTCGCGTTTATTTAGTTATAAAATAACTAAATCTGTCGTGTACAGTACTTGTGTTGGTAGGCCGTTTGGCGAGCCACCTAAAGGCTCTAAGCTAACAGCGAGTAGGGCAATGTTTTGTGCCTTAAAGCGCGTGCCTTTGAGTAACTGTTTTTCACCGTTTTTAGGCAGTAGACCCAACGAAATTGGCGTGTCTTGCCCTTTTAAAATCATCCACAGCTCGTAGTCTTTATCGGTTTGCGCAACGAGTTTATCACTGGCTTTAACCGATAATGTTTGCTCATCTACGTTAATAAACCACAGTGATTGCTTATCTTGATTTTGTACTAAAGCAATTTGTTGGCTGTATTGGGGCTGAGTTGTGGGCTGAATAACCAAAAATGCTAAGATAATACAGGCAGCTGTGGCTATAAATGACCAATTGCGCCACAGCGATGTAGCTGGTTTGATCACCGTTTTAACGGGTTGATTGGTGTGTTCTAATGTATTAAAAATATTCTGCCACACTTGCGCGCGGGGTGTTTGAGGCGTAATTGCACTGGCTAAATCATTTAAATTTTGCTCCCACATTATAGTGGCTTCTCGGGCTTGCGGTAAGCTGAGCATTAAGCGTTGAAAACGTTTTCGTGCCAGGCCTTTTAAAGTACCTAATACATACTGCCCTGCTAAAGCATCAAGTAATTCTGGTTTATTATAATTCATAATGTTAAACACCTCTGCAACTGCTGCAAACCACGCCTGATCCAGCTTTTAACTGTGCCTAAGGGCGTTTCTATGTGATTGACTAACTCACCATGGCTTAGCCCTTTGTAATAGGCTAAATGAATGGCTTGTTTTTGTTGGGGATCAAGTTGCTCAATACAATTAACAAGTTTGGTTTGTTCGTCGTAACTAACATCGACTGCTTGTTCGTCGTATTCATCGTCACCCATTGCCTGCTCTTTTCTGACCTTGTGATAACGCAATGCATCTAAGCTGCGGTATCTCACAATGCTTATCATCCAGCTAATAACTGTGCCTTTAGATGAATTGTACTCTGACGCGTTATGCCTAATTTTTATAAATGCCTCTTGCATTACTTCTTCTGCGTGCGCGCGGTTTGACAGCATATTTAAACTAATCGCAAAAAGCTTTGCGCTTGTTTGCTGATACAAATCAGCAAACGCGGCTTTGTTACCCTGTGCTGTTTTACACAAAAGGGGAAGTAAATTGTCGTTTTCCATAAGGTTCCTGTTGTTTTTATTATTACCGAGGTGTGTTGGGCTTTGTGAATTAAAAATTGTTTTATTTAAGCACAACCTAATCGCTTTGAAATAGAGATTAAACAGGCTGTTATAAATTTAACTAATAAAGATAAACACACTCTCAATAAACGTGTGAAAAGAGTGATTGGATGCAAAAACTTTTAAGCTGACATTTATATTAGCTGCTGTACACATTGAAACAAGTTTTAAATATAAACAGTTACCTTTGAGTAGTGAGAAAAAATGACCGATTACTGTGTAAAAAGCGCCTAATATGCGAATACAGCTAAAGCTAGCTACTTTTATTTATTTTATATCAGTTACTTAGTGTTGTTTGTGTTCCTAAAAAACAACTTTTGTTGGCGTGTAAATTGCTACTACACTTATACACAACTGTAAAAAATGTGCCAAAACAGTAAAAATAAAGGAGAAAATATGTGGGCTGCAACGAGTTATTTAATTTTAGCGTTAATTTTTATATTTATAGGGTGGGAGGTTAACTCGGTATATTTTGCAGTGGTATTTTACTGGAGTGCATTGTCGTTAATTCTTGTCAGTGGTGCTTACATTTTTAATTTGGCGAAAATTTTTAGAAAGCGTGAAAATGGTGTTATTCCATTTTATATTCGCTGGGCATTTGTGCCTTTTTTACTGGGTGCTCAAATTTACAATGCGTATTCTCGCAAGCACGATAAAGTCCCTCCCATTCAAAAAATTAACGACCATTTATTTTTAGCATGCCGATTGTTCCCCTCTGATATTGATACGTTAAAAGAAAACGGCATTACGGCAATATTAGATGTAACGTGTGAGTTTGATGGCTTAGAATGGAGCTCTACACAAGAAAATATTAGCTATTTAAATATTCCGGTGCTTGATCATAGTGTGCCTACCCATTCGCAATTAAACCAAGCCATTAACTGGATACATCATCATATTAAAGAAGACCGCCGCGTGGTAGTTCACTGTGCACTGGGCAGAGGGCGTTCGGTATTTGTTATGGCAGCGTATTTACTGAGCCAAGATAAAAACGCCGATGTTCACCAAGTGCTCGCGCAAATAAAAGAAACCCGCGAAACCGCAAATCTTAATAAGCATCAGCTTCGTCATTTAGCAAAGCGACATAAAAAGGGCGAGCTAGTTATTAAAAACAAAGCCGTTATTATTGCAAACCCTGTGTCGGGTACCAAAATGTGGCAAGACAAAGAGCATTTAATAGTGGCTAGGTTGTCGGCATATTATGATTTAGAAGTATTAACCACCACCAAAGAAATAGACGGTATTGAGCTTGCGAAACAAGCCATTAAAAATAAGCCAGATATAATAATTGCCTGTGGCGGCGATGGGACCGTGACAGAAGTAGCAAGTGTGTTGGTAAACACTCAGTGCAAGCTGGGTATTATCCCAATGGGCACAGCCAATGCCTTAGCGCATGTGCTTATGGGGATTAGCTCTAAAATCATTCCTGTTGAGCAGGCCTGCGATCTTATTATTGATGGGCAAACCCAAACAATTGATACGGCCTATTGTAATGACGAGTTAATGCTGTTGTTAGCAGGGATTGGTTATGAGCAATCAATGGTAGAAAAAGCAGATAGAGACTCAAAAAACGAATCGGGTCAGCTTGCCTATTTAAGTGGTTTTTTTCAGGCATTTAGTGAGCAAAAAGCGCAAACCCTTTATGTTACCCTTGATGATAATCAAACGCAGGAAGTAAATACAAATAGCTTTATTGTGGCTAATGCTGCGCCATTTACTACGTTATTAGCCCAAGGAGGTGGTCAGCCCGATCACGAAGATGGCCTATTAGACATTAATTGGCTGCTACCTAGTGATGAAAACACCACCCGCGTGTTAAGCATTGCTGAACTTATGTTTAGTAGTATTACACAAACGCATTTAGCAATTAGCTCGCATCATACTAACGCTAAAAAAGTAACGATAACCGCAGACGAAGAAATTAAATATGTACTGGATGGTGAAATAAAAATAGCGGATACGCTTACTATTACAGTTGACCCTGCCTCGTTAAATGTAATTAGTAAGGAGTTATAAAATACAAAATGCACGTGTTTAACGTGCATTTTTGTGTATTACTTTTTAATGCTTGGCCAAACAAAACCACCGCTATCGCTTTGGCTGGCAGGCTTAGGGCGCTGAGCGCTTTTGGGTTTACGCAGCGGCTTGTTACTTAGCGTATGTAAGTAGAGAGCTTCAACTTTATCGCGAGCCCAAGGGGTTTTACGTAAAAATTTTAAGCTTGATTTAATACTCGGTGAGTCGGTAAAACATTTAATGTTTACTTGCTCGCCCATGGCTTTAAACCCTAAGCGCTGCTCAAGCTCTACTAAAATTTGTTCTAACGTTACCCCATGAAGAGGATTTTTTGGTTGATTATCCATAGCCATACTACTTATTTAAACTGTGCGCATTGTAGCGTAAATCCGCTTTTAGCGCTAATTGACCGTAATGGTTTTAGGCTTTGTGGGATAAACAATATTGCCTTTTTTATCTAATTTTAGCCAAATTAGCTCACTGTTATTATGTTGCGGGTTATTAGCAGCGCACACTAAGGTAAAAGAATGTACTTGCACCAGCGCGCCTTCACTATAACGTTTGTTGTCGTACCAACAAATATCACCATTATTAATAATCTCATTAGCGTCAATAATAGAATGCGTTTTGACTGTTTTTGCATAACTGCTAGGGACTAAAGTGAACGCAATTAAAAAAATAAATAAAACCATAATATGGCGCATGAGCGACCTCGAATTTTGATAGTTTAAAAATAGTACACACGATTAAAAAACATGCTAGGGTAAGTAATAGCGTTAAACAACACTGACTTAAACACACAATTATAAAAAGGTGAACACATGCAATTTAATCAAACAATGATAGATGAATTTACGTTATTAGCTAAATTTCCACGTGAGAGCAAAATGCAAGGGATTAAGTTACATTCGGATGCTGAACCAAATTTATTAAGCGCGGCACAAAGGTTGTTTGATAAAGGCGTGATAGACAGCCCGGATGGCGGCTATTTAACCGAACTGGGCCTAGATTTAATAGAGCACGTGAGTGTTATTCACTGCGCATTAAAAAGTTAAACTGCATCGCGCTGATTTTGCGGCGCGGCGTCACTAAAAGCGGGCAATACATTGCAACGTGCATAAATGGCTGCAATTTTTGGATACGCAGCCATATCTACATTAAAACGCAACGCATTAAATACCTGTGGCACTAAACATATATCAGCGAGAGTGGGTGTATTGCCTACGCAAAACTCATTGTTTTCACTTAGCATCAATTCAATTTTTTTAAATCCAAGCTCTACCCAATGCCTATACCATGCGGCTTTAGCTTGCTCGTCTACACCCAATTCGTTGCTTAAATACTTGAGCACTCGTAAATTATTTACTGGGTGAATATCACATGCCACTGCATAGCTTATATTACGAATTTGCGCTTTTTGCCATGCAGTGCCATAAATTAACGGCGTTTGCGGATAGCTTTCATCTAACCACTCTAAAATAGCCAGTGATTGCGCTAATACGCCTTCGTTCGTTTCAAGAGCAGGAAGTAAACCTTGCACATTTTTATCTAAGTAAGGCTGCGCTAGCTGTTCAGATTTAAGTAAATTAACGAATTGCATATCATGCTCAATACCTTTTAAATTAAGTGCTATGCGTACACGGTATGCGGCAGATGAGCGAAAGTAGCTGTATAGTTTCATTGTTATTATTCCTCGCCTGTAAAATGTTTTGTGATACTTCGCCAGCACTGAGTGTAATTAGTTTGACGCTCTTTTCCTTCAAGAGCATATTTAGTGGGCGATATTATGTAACGAGACTCGAACATAAAGGCCAACGTGTTCTCGTATTTTTGCGGTGCCAGCTCAGCGTTAGATGCTTTTTCGAATACCTCGGCTTCAGGCCCATGTGGCGACATGCAATTATGCAAACTAGCGCCTCCTGGTACAAACCCGTGCTCTTTTGCATCGTAAACCCCTTCTATTAAGCCCATAAACTCACTCATAATATTGCGATGATAGTAAGGAGGTCTAAATGTATTCTCTGCCACCATCCAACGCGGTGGAAAAATTACAAAATCTACATTTGCCATGCCTTCAGTGGCTGAAGGGGAGGTAAGTACAGTAAATATAGAAGGATCTGGGTGGTCAAAACTCACGGTATTAATAACATTAAAACGTGCTAAGTCGTATTTGTACGGTGCGCTGTTACCGGTCCAAGCAACTACATCAAAAGGCGAGTGTGTAATAGGGCAACTAAATAAATGACCGTTAAATTTAGTGACTAATTCAAAGCTACCTTCTTTATCTTCAAATGCAGCGACAGGGTATTTAAAGTCTCTGTCGTTGGCATAGCCATTTGCCCCGACGGGGCCGCGCTCGGCAAGTTCAAATGCGTGACCATAGTTTTCACAAATGTAGCCACGTGCGGTTTCATCAATTAAATCAACCGAGAATTTAATCCCGCGAGGAATGACGGCAATTTCCCCCGGCTTTACTGTGAGCTTTCCGCATTCAGTGTGTAATAACAGTTCGCCATGCTGAGGCACAAACAACAGCTCACCATCGGCATTACAAAAATAACGCTCTTGCATAGAACTGTTAGCAACATAAACATGAATACCAATACCGGTTTGTCCATTGGCACTGCCATTTGCAGCCATGGTAATTAAGCCATCAATAAAATCAGTGGGCTGTGTGGGAATATCAATAGGGCTCCAGCGCATCATTGTAGGGGGCGTAATTGCTTCAGTTATAGGCGCTGTTCTTATTAGTGCGTTATCTATAGCGGTGTATTCACCTTGTACTACTGATGGACGAAGGCGGTACAGCCACGTACGACGATTAGCGGCTCGCGGTGCCGTAAAGGCCGTGCTGCTAAATTGCTCGGTGTATAAATTGTACTTCACCTTTTGTGGGGTAAATTGCCCAACCGGCAATGCACCGGGTAGCGCTTCGGTTTCAAACTCATTGCCAAAACCGCTCATGTAGTTTATTTCGCTGGCCATATTTAGATCCTGTGAGAGTGACATTGTTTTATTTTTCTAGGGCCTGTTTATCTTTCGAGGTTGAATTTGCAGCAGTCTGTTTGGGAATTAGGCAAGGCAGAGCCTATGCAGTGTGGTTGTTCCCCATAAATAGGCAATAACGTAGCATAAATGCCAAACAGGCGCTGCCCGAAGGGTTCTGCCTAGGGGCCATTTACTCTTTGTTGCTCGGTTTTTACTTAGCCCACTAGGTTACAAACCTCGCGCCGCGATTAAATGGCCCCTAGATTGAACAAATTTCAATCCTGAAAGGTCAACAGGCCCTAATTAGTTTAAAGTACTCTCAAGTGAGAGTAATTTCAAATGGGCGCATGTTTTAGCCTGTAAATAAAAATGCACAGTTTTCACAGTGTGTAAATGCGATGAGAAAGTAATAATGGAAATAGATCTAGAGCAGTTTTTGCCCTATCAGTTAAACCAAATGGCAAATCTTATAAGCGATGATTTTGCGCGTGTTTATCAGCAAAAATACAACTTAACCATCCCTCAATGGCGGGTGTTGGCAAACTTAGCACAATATGGCAAAAGCAATGCAAAAGATTTATGTACACAGGCCAATATGGATAAGTCAACGGTTTCGCGAGCTATAAAATCATTGCTGCAAAGAGGGTATGTAGAAGCACAACTAAATCAGCAAGATAAGCGAGTAACGCAGGTTATGTTAAATGAGCCGGGCAATGCAATTTACAAGCTCATAGCACGTGATGCACAAAACTGGGAAGGGCAATTAGCTGAAAAATTTAGTAAGCAGCAACAAGTCCAATTGCTAAATTTACTAAAAGAGCTTAAAGAGGCCTTATAAAACCAATCCGCAATAATACTTAATCATTTTGAGGGGCTAAATGTGTCGCTATCTGCGTTATAAAATTTTCATTTAGAAAACTAAATAGAAATTTTTTGCCTAGCTCTCAACACATATATCCATCATTAAAATAGATCATTTAATTAAGCTGGTTGGTAAAAAAAAGCCCATCAAAAGATGGGCATTAATTAGTCGTTTTTTACGCTAATGCGATTAGAAAGTGTAATGAACACCTACACGCATTTGCCATAATGACGCATCAGATTGTACTGATGTATTTGCGTTGTTTTCATTAAAGCCTGAGTAAACGTAACGGCCTTGCTCATCAATCGTTGTAGAAATCATGCTAGCGCCAACGAAAGGACCTTTTTTAAGTACGCCCCAATCATCGTTTAATAGGTTCGTTAAGTTATCAATTACGAAGAACGCTTCACCTTTATGGCCATCCATAAAGCCTGGTAATTCTTGAGTAACTTTAAAGTTAAATTTAACAAACCAATCTGAGTTTTCAGCATTACGGCCTGTGATTTCACCACGCTCTAAACCGTTAGACGCGATAAAATCGTTAAACGCGTTAATTTCATCAGCGCTCATGTCGTAAACAACGTTAGGATCGTTTTCAAGTGGTACGTAAAGTAACTGACGGTCACCATTCCAGTTAGCATCGCCCCATACATTTTCGTCGCTACCATCAAATGTGTAGCTGTATGGTAAGCCTTTGTATGCTTCACCGTATAGGTTAAAGCGAGTAGCAAAACCATCAACAAACTCATGCGTGTAGCCAAGCGTCATAGTAAAACGATGTGGGATTTCGTAATCTGATGATGCAACACCAGGGTTACCAGGATCCGTTAGCGCAATATTACCGTAGTTTGAGCCCGCAACAGAGCTTGTCATTGGGTTAACATCGTCTGAATCTGTGTATGCGTAACCAAAGTTAACGCTTACGCCATTGTCAAACATTTTGCTTACAGCTAATGAAATAACCGATGAATCACCGCTATCACCACTTACATTTGTAAGAAGGTATTCACCATCACGGCCTTCGATTGACTCGTAAATAGGACGACCATCAAATGTAGTTTCGCCCGAATCCTGAAGTGCGATGTCGCGCATTAAGGCAGCATCTTTCTTCTTAGAGTATAAGTAATCAAGTGAAATTACATACTCGTTTTCAGTTGTGTATGTTGCACCGATTGAGTATTTCCACTCTGAAGGAATTTCAAAGTCTGGGTCAACTGCATTTACTGTAGCATCACCTGAGCCAATTACAGTGTTAGCAACTTCATCAAACATCTCTTGCGGTACTTCAAAACCAGGCGCGCCGCCATTTACGTTTGGCGTGTTGAATAAATCAACCGAGCTGCGGAATGTACCGATGTTTGTAATACCATCGTTAGAGTAAGAGTTAGATAACCAAACATTTGGGTTACCACCAGAGAATAAGCCAACACCAGCACGAACTTCTAACTCGTCTGTTGCATACCACTGGAAGCCAACACGTGGTTGAAGTAAATCAATACCATCAAACGTGCTTTGGTTACTAAAACCATAGCGGTCAGTATAGTTTTGGTTAAAGTTTGGTACGTCATCACTTGTGTATTTATCGTAGCGTAAACCAAATGTGATGTTTGCATCTAAGTCTGTAAATGCATATTCGTCTTGAACATAAAACGTATGCTGAGCGTATGAGAAACTTGCAGCCGCATCGTTAGGATCATTAGTACCGGCAGCATTGTTGTAGTAAACAGCGTTTGCGATACCTTGCTCAAATAAATCAATACCCGTTACGTCTGAATCTCTTTCGTTATAAAAACGGTACTCGCCTTCAGTTTGTTGTACGAATAAGTTAAATACGTCTAACTCTTCAAACTCATAGCCAGCTGTAATGGTATGTTGGTCAAGGTAGTAAGTACCCGCTACTTTAAATGTAGTGGTATCGTAATCTAAATCATTTGATTGACGAGAATCATCTGGACCAATGTAAACTGTACCACCGTTACCTGTGCTTATTTGCATTTCACCAAAGCTGCTTGCAGCATCAAGCGATTGTACCGTTGCGTCTAATTCTGATTTACCAATACGAACTTCAGTTGAAAAATCATCTGACCAATCTGAATACACAGACGCGATAATTGAAGTAAATTCTGCACTTTGGTCGTAAAAGTGGTTTGATAGTGAAACACGGCTAGAACCAGTGTCTGACTGTGAAACCGTATTACCGTCGTTGTAGTTGTAGATTAAGTTTGCACGGTGATCTTCGTTGATGTTCCAATCTAATTTAACTAAGATTTTTTCATCTTCAACAGGCATACTTGAAGGCATACCGCCTACGTCATAGCCATATACAGTTTGAGCAATGTTTGTAATACGAGCAATATCATCTGCAGTTACACTGCCGCTGCTTAAACCGTCGTAGTTAAACTGTTGCACACCTTCAAGCTTTTCGTATGAAGTGAATAAAAACAGTTTATCTTCGATTAACGGTAAGCCAACGTTAAAGCCGTAACGTTTTTCGGTGTAGTTACCGTTATCAACGTCTTCGCCTTCGATTTTATCGCCTTTTAATGAATCGCTTGTGTAATCATAGAAGATGCCACCGTGAACTTCATTTCCACCAGATTTTGTTACCGCATTAATGTTACATGAGGTAAAGCCACCGTACTGTACGTCAAATGGTGCTAGCTCAGCTGAAACCTGTTCAATTGAATCAAAAGAGAAAGGGGCACGAATAGTTGGGTAACCGTTAGAGCTTAAACCAAAGTTATCGTTCATACGAACGCCATCTAGCGTTAAGCTGTTGTAACGAGGGTTACCACCACCACAGTTAATTGAACCGCGGCTATCATCAATTGTGATACGCGGGTCAATACGAATGATATCTTTTAAATCACGGTTAATAGCAGGCGTGTTTTCAAGATCAGTTAAAGTAAATGTAGACGCTGGGCCAGTACCACCAGACATAGAGCTGATAGGTGCACCCGTTACTACAATTTGCTCCATGCTTGATTGTGGCTCAAGTGCAGCATTTACTGGGTAATCGTTACCAATGTTTAGGATAATATTATTAAATTCTTGATCAGCATAAACATCAGAATCAACGATTACCTTGTAAGGACCACCAACACGAAGGCCTTTAGCAGTAAAGTAACCTGCATCATTTGCTTCTGTTGTTTTAACTGAGCCAGACGGTACGTGTAAAATTGTTATTTTGGTACCTGGAGCTGGGTTACCGTTTGGACCGGTAATTTGACCCTTAATCGCAGAGGTTGTTTCGTTGGCGAATGCAGCGCCACTTACACTTACACACGCAGCGATAGCAAGTGAGAGTGCTGTTTTTTGAAGTTTAGTCTTCATTTTCATTTCCCGTGAAAGTTATAATTAAATTGTTATTTTAAGTAGTATAAAGTCAGCAGTGTTGTTGAATTTATACTCTTGTAATATGCAAAATTAATTTGCACAATTTATACTTGTATACTTAACTAAATTTGGATTAATTACTTATTGTTATGTTACCGCCGTTATGTGACAGTATTATGAAATGCAAACTTTATAATTCCTTTTACAATTAATTATTTACATTTTGTAATTAATACATTTTTAGCTGTATTATTTTAGCTATACTCCAGAGAGTGTATAAACATAAATTAATTCCCGTGTGTAGGTTTTTTATTTATAGGTTGATTGTTATTTTGTCGTTATTTTTAATTTTTTAATGTCATCTGACGAATCAAATAAATAGTTCAATACACCCGCAAGCCTAACGCCTGCTTTTTGCAAACGCTGCTTAACAAGCGGATTGTATTTGAAAACATAACTATAGCTCACTTCATCACTGGTTGAGGTATAAATATCTTCGGCCAGTTTGTGAGATTCCATCAGCCAAGTAGTAGGGCTGCTGTTTAAGTATGTTTTAATTAATGCTGCATCGTCGGTATCTATAAACTTAGCGTATTCAGTGTAAGCTAAGTTTTCATTTTCTATTAATCCAGTGTCCCAAAGGCTATGTAAATTGGTTTCGTTGTCAAAAAAATCAACTTTAATTAAATTGCCGCCTCTATCTTCACTTCGCCCAGCATGAAATGGTTGATGGCTGTCGCCAACCAAGTGAACTAAAAACTTTAAAGCAAACTGTTTTTCATTAAGGGAAGAGGTAGATGACTGAAGTGTATTAATAGAGAAGTAAATACCTTCTAGAATATTTGTTACATCGTCTTTGCTGTGTGTATGTGCGTGATTTAGAGAAAGTGTTTTATTTTTAGGAAGGTTTATGTAGTGCCAGCGCGAAGATTTTTTACGCCAAAATAGTTCAGGACTAGATCGCATTTCATCTGCCCAAGTAGAAATTTGAGCTAGGGATTGTCCTTCTAATAGTGGCAACAGGTTATGAACTGTTTCGTCACTCAAATGTTGCTCAGCAATATGCCCAACAATTCGATGACCATTTTGACCCCACGCATACGCTTTAGAAGTTGTAAAAACAGCACCAATTATTAACGTTGTTGCTACGAGAGTAGCAATTTTAATGCGCATCAATGTTTCCTGCATTTATTTTTATTCACCTATTAGCTGGTGTAAACATTGTGATTGTTTTTGCTAAATATAGAAAGGAGTCAAGAGTATTCATTATTTCTTATTCATAATTGCATTAAATCAATAGCTTACCTTTGATGGGTAAAATTACCTGTTGTAATAAGTAAATAATATTGTTCAAATAAAGCCTTAGCGTTGTTAGGTACATCTTATTGATGGGGTTTGGAAAGGTCATGTTACATAAACTGTCGTTTGTTACACTTTTGTTTCTGGTTATGGTTGCTGCATGGTCTGTTGGAAAGGTGAGCGTTAAAAGTGATGAAATAAATTTCCCAGAACTAATAAAAACGTCAACACAATGTTATACAACAGCCAGTGAAAACAAAAATCAGCTTATTGTATTTACGCCATCGCAAAGCGTGGCAGAGAAGCTTACAGAGTCTCTATGCCTTGATACCGTGGTAACGAAACAATACGGTTCAGTTAAAGGTTACTGGGGTGACAGTACAACGGAAAGCTTCGATTTTGTCGGCAAAGGGATTGCAGACCTCGTACTTGCAAAAAATAATATAATGGATGCCTTTAATGCAGAGCTAACTTATAACTATCAATCTGTGGTGGGCTTTTCTGATTACACCGCATTTTTTATCTCCTCAAAAGAAAAGCCACGCTTAACAAAACAATACTTTTTAGATAAGCGTATAGGCTTATTAGATTACCCTACAAGCCGCTCTGGCCATATACTTCCAAAGAAAATGTTTAAAGATTTAAATATCAACTTAGCCAATCTAGATATTACTTACGCCAGTTCGCACAGCGAGCTTCGTGACTTATTAGCTAATGGGCAGGTCGATATTATTGCGTCTTTTTGGAAAGAAAGTGATGCTGCTCGTTTTTCAAAAAATTATATAACCCCTTTAAGTAATAAAATTTCAGGTTCGCGCTGGTATCTAAAAATGCAGCAAAACAATACAGACCTTTTATGTGCTGTACAGCGTCATATTCTTGATATGTCAAAGGAGCAAAAACTGAGTTACTACAAAGAGGCGCAATCATACTGGGATTGCAGTTCAGAGCAGGTAACAGCTAAAGATGAGAGCGTTAAAAATGGATAAGTATAAATATGTTTTTTTTGGCTGCGCTGTTTTTATTATTAACTGTTTAGTGTTTTATGTGTCTGTAATTAATGAGCAGAGTGACGCTATTAAACGCCAGGTTATTGAAACCGAAAAACAAGTTGCACTGGATTTACCGTTAATTGCGCTCTCTAATGAGCTTTTAAAGCACTCGGGTAACCAACATGCAGTGCAAGACTACTTATTAAAGCTCAACGGCTATTTAGACAATAATCTTCGCTTAGTTAAAATTGTGCCAAAATCTGCTAAACCTTTAACTTTAAAGCCAAACCAGTTTGTAAGAACACTCAAGTCGAGCACTACCCATGCCTCTTTAGTGTTTGAGAAAAACGCACAGTTTTGGTCAGAAAACAGGTTTTTAATTTGCTTGTTATTTTTGGTTTTGAGTATTTTATTTAGCAAATGGCTGAAGTCTATTATAGGTATGCCTGTAGATGCTAAAGGCCCATCACTGAACGCTGGTACCGACTTAGGAAAACCAAAAGAGCTGGCATTGATCATTGATTTAAACACTAAAACACTCAGTAATAGTTATATGCCTGAGGCTACAGTGTGTTTAGCTAACAAACCGCTATGCTTTTATTTAGCATTAATAGAGTTTTGTCGTGATAATAAAGATGTTGTGCTAAATCAAAATAAATACGTGCCAGATGAGCTTATAGAGCTTGCTAATAAGTACTTTTATAGGTTGATTGAGCTTGGGCATACTATACGTAAGCGGCCAAATTTTAATAGCAGCTTAGAAAAAACACTCAGTGAGATTCGTGCAGCCCTAGACGAAGTTTTAAATGAACACCCTGATATGAAAGACATTTATTATCCGCCTAAAGCATATGGCGAGGGCTCTCGCTCACGTTTACACAGTTACGGTTTAATAAATATTGCAAAGGGAAACATAGAAATAAAAGGAAAGTAGTCAGCTACTTTCCTTAAACATTATCTTTTAATAACGTGTTGTTATTTAGGTGCAAACTGCGCAGCTTTAAGTGGACTATTTTGCGATACAAAGGTTTTAAGTGCCTGGGCATCGGTTTCATCTGTGCTCACAAACCCTTTAAGCTTAGTAATAGCAGGGTAACCGTCACCACCTGATGCGTTATAGCTATTTAAACTCATACGGTAAGTTTTATTTTCATCAAGTGGCTTACCATCAATGAGTACACTGACTAATTTGCCATTTTTACGGGTAAACGCTAATTTGTGATATTGCAAATAAGCACCTGCATCAACTGGGAAGCTGGTCACTGTTTCTAAGTAGTTCCATAAATCACGCCCTTGCCAGTCCATGTAAGTAATGCGGTTTTTAAACGGATGTACTTTTAAAATATCTTTATAGCTAATATCGCCAGCCTCAATAGAGCTTCTTATTCCGCCACCACTAATCAGGCCAAAGTCGGCGCCAACCACATTCATTTGTGCCTGTATAATCACACGCGCTAAATTAGTTTGTTGGTAACGTACCTTGTTTCTATCGCCCTCTAAACGCGCATCAACACTGCCAATTTTACCTGCAATTTGTTTTGCGCCTTTTGCTTGGTAACTTGCTAAAAATGCTTCTAGGGTCGGATCGGGTTTAATGTATTCGTTGGCTAATACTTGTTTACTAGACCCATCGGCTTGAATTTCATCAACATATAAATTAACTGGCAACAATTTATAATCAAGTAGGGTGAGCTTTTCGTTTTCTAGCTTAAACTCTGCCTTACCCACATACTTGCCCCACTCATGTGCTTGCATAATCCATGTGCCGTTTTGCTGATCAGGCTTACACGCAAGACCGGGTTTAAAGTTATCATCATTTTTATTTTTAGCTGCCATACAAACCGGCTCTTGCGAGTGACCACCAATAATCATATCTAAGGTATTAGCGGGTAAAGAGCGGGCAAGTGTGACATCGCCCGGGGCATTAATCCCAAAGTTTGCATCTACATAATGGCCCATGTGAGTAAGTGCAATAGTGATATCGGGGTTGTATTGCTCATTAATTTTTTTAGCGAGAGCTGCCGTCACATCAACAGGGTCTTTAAATTCTAAATGGCCAATATATTGTGGGTTAGCTATTTTAGCGGTGTCTGTAGTGGTAAGTCCTATAACCGCAATTTTTAAGCCCCCCTTTTCAAAAATTTTATAGCCTTGAAATGCGCTTTCCCCAGTTGCTTTGTCAAAAATATTTGCAGACAGTAAAGGAAAGGTAGCCCATTGCTGCTGCTTAGTTAAAACGCTCAGTGGGTTATCAAATTCATGGTTACCAATTGCCATAGCATCGTAACCGAGTAACGACATCCCCTTAAAATCAGGCTCTGCGTGTTGTAAGTCTGATTCAGGTATACCGGTGTTAATATCACCGCCAGAAAGCAGCAATACTGCATGGCCTTGCCGTTGAGCTTTGTTACGTAAAGCGTCAATTAACGTTTTACGCGCTGCCATACCATATTCACCTTTTTCGTTATGCCAAAAGCGCCCGTGATTATCGTTAGTATGTAATACAGTAATATACTGTGGGGCAGTGGAGGTGTTTAAAGGTGAGTTTGTACAACCTATAACAGATAAAATAACTGAAAATAAAATAATTATACGCATGAAATACCCATTTATTATGGTGTGCTTAATTTATTAGGCGGTTAGTTTAAACTAATTTAGCGATAAATAACGTACTTATTTTATACTTTTTTATATTCGATTTTTAAAAGTAATATAAAATTATTAAATGCTTTTACACAAAGCGAATGCAGCGAGTGTTATTTAAAAGAATATGTAATGAAGTGTAACTAAAAGGGTGTTAATTGTAGTTGTGCCTTCTAAATGCTTTTCCTTGGCGTATAGTGTGGATTAGAATTAACACTTAATTTAAATAACAATAACAAAAAGAACTCATAATGAAAAAGTGCCTGATTGGCTCACTACTTGCGTTTTCGTGCTTTACTAGCCAAGCCACTATTGTTGAAATGCAAACTTCGCACGGGGTGATAGAGCTTAACTTGTTTGATCAACAAGCCCCCAATACGGTTGCTAACTTTTTAAGTTATATTGAAGATGACGCATACAACCAAACCGTAATACATCGCTCAGTCAGCGACTTTATAATACAAGGCGGTGGCTTTACATTTACCGACGAATTAGTGCCAATAACCACCAAGCCTACTGTTGTTAATGAGCCTGTTTTATCTAATGTGAAGGGCACAATCGCGATGGCTAAATTAGCCAACGATGAAAACAGCGCAACGAGCCAGTGGTTTTTTAATATGGTTGATAATAGCGAAGCGCTTGATACCCAAAATGGCGGTTTTACAGTATTTGGGCAAATTACAGCGCAAAGCCAAGCTACGCTCGATAATATTGCTGGATTGGTACACTGCGGCGATATCCCATTGGTTGATATAACCAGTGAACAATGCTCAAGTAGCGATGTCGCTCTGAGCAGCGCTAACTTTGTAACTATTAATAGTGTGGTGGTATTAGATGACGACCCGCTTTCATCTGCCAACTTAAACCCAACAGCCAATACATTAATAAGCCAGGACGATTCATCAGCAGAGGCTGGCTCATCAAGCAGTTCGGGTGGGAGTATGGGGGTTGGTTTTTGCTTAATTGCACTGCTTGGTGTGGGTAAACGCTTAAAACGCGCTAAATACTAATTATGTGTTAAACAGTAAATAAAAAAGCGGCTAATTAAGCCGCTTTTACTAAAATGCTAAAATTCGCCAAACAATCGCGAGCCATAAAGCAAACACACTGGCGCAGCCTAGTAAAAAAACATTAAAGCGCATTCTTACATTATTACTGCCAATATGAACAACCGTATGCACAATACGCGAAATAACAAATAAGCACGCAAGCGCAGTAATTAAGTAGCTAGCGCTGTTAAGTTGCAATGCAACAATACAACCGATATAAAAAAGCACTGGTATTTCAAACTGATTTGTAAAGTTTCTATCTGCTACGCGTACGGTATCGCCTGCGTTATCAAGGCGCATGGTTTTAAAATCGCTCAACTGTAATTGTTTGTTTTTTGCAGCAGCAAAGCGTCGCTTGCCCATAATTAACATTACAACGAGCGATAACGTTACTTGTGCAAACATGGCGAGTATTATTATTTTTTCCATTCTATTTCCTTCGTTATTATTTTACTGACTTTAAGTATGCAGGTGTTTTTCACAATGTGTTACATAAATTAGTATTATTTTGTGGTAAACCCTTAATTGTTAGTGTTAATTTAGCTCTATTACGTTGTTTTGAGCGCATCCTAAGCGCAATTTTAATGGAAAAACAAAATGAAAAAAATTCTTGGTTTTAGCGTCATCGCTTTAGCAGTTTTAAGTGGCTGTACTAATACATCATCTACGTCATCGGTTGCTAGTTCTTCGCAAAGCTCCTTACTCTCAGACACTTTAGTTGTAAGCCCAAATGATACGCGCGAATATAAAACCCTTACCCTCGAAAACGAAATAGAAGTCATTTTAGTCTCTGATCCAAGCGCTGAAAAATCAGCAGCATCGCTAAGTGTAGGCGTAGGCTTACTACACGACCCTATGATGCAGCAGGGTATGGCACATTACTTAGAGCATATGCTTTTTTTAGGCACAGAGCGCTACCCCGATACAAAAGGCTACTCTGACTTTATGACCAAAAATGGCGGGGTAAATAATGCGTATACCTGGCTCGATATTACAAACTACATGTTTAAAATTAATAACGATGCCTTTGATGAAGCGCTAGACCGTTTTGCTGATTTTTTTAAAGCCCCCAAGCTGTACCCTGAATATGCAGATAAAGAAAAAAACGCTGTAAATGCCGAGTGGTCAATGCGCCGCGAAATGGACTTTTTTGGCCAGTTTAAACTTGCCCGTAAAATGATGGGTGATCACCCTGCTAATCGCTTTTTAATTGGTAACCTAGAAACGCTAGGAGACAAAGAAGGCAGTCAATTACACAAAGAAACGGTCGACTTTTACAATAAATACTATTCATCTAACATCATGAAAGTGGCGCTTATTTCAAATTTGCCAATTGAGCAAATGGAGCAAAAAGCAAAAACTTATTTTGCCGATATCGAAAATAAACACATTGAAAAGCCAACCGTTACTGCAGAGCTTGATTTTGATAAAGCCGGTGGCAAAAAAGTATATTACTCACCTAATGAAGACGTAAAACAGCTGCAACTTGAGTTTACTATTAATAACAACAGCAGCGACTTTGCGGTTAAACCTAACCGTTATGTCAGTTATTTATTAAGTAATGAAATGCCAGGTAGCCCGGCACAATTACTACGCGACAAAGGCTGGGTATCGCAATTAACAGCGTCTCCTTCTCCTAGTCAGTACGGCAATTACGGCGCGCTTACTATTTCGCTAGAATTAACCGATGAAGGCATGAAAAACCGCGAAACAATTGTCGCAACTATTATGCAATACATTGAACTGATTAAAAAAGAAGGTGTAGATGCTAAGTACTTTAATGAAATTCGTACATCACTTAGCAATCAATTTAAGTTTTTAGAAAAAGGCGATGAGTTTAGCTATGTCAGCGCGCTTACTGGTAGCATGCAAGATTACCCATTAAATCATGCCATTGATGCGCCTTACTATTATGCCAAATTTGACGCAGAGGCGATAAACGAGGTACTTAAGCAATTAAATGCTGATACGCTGCGCGTTTGGTATATTTCGCAACAAGAAGAAACCGACTCGCAACTGCATTTTTATGATGGTAAATACCGCATAGAAGATATTAGCGATGCCGAAATTGCCAGTTGGAAAACATCAAGCGAGTTTAAGCTTGCTTTACCAAGTGTAAATAACTTACTACCTGAAAGCTTCGCGATTAAAACAGCTGAGTTTAAAGAGCAAAAACACCCTGAACTGGCTTACGATAAAAACGGCGTAAAAGTATGGCGCCAAGCAAGCCAAAAATTTGCTGCCCAGCCAAAGGGGTTGGTTGAGGTATATATTAATACCCAGCCAGGCTTAAATGATATTAATGCTGAAGTACTTTACTCAGTATGGGCCGACTTATATAACATTCAACAAAGCCAACTAAGCACCGAAGCCGCCATTGCCGGCATGAGCGTTAACCTAGCGCCAAGTAATGGTTTAGTTTTATCAATGAGTGGCTTTACCGATAAGCAAGATGTACTTTTAAAACAAGCGCTAAGCGGGTTAAAAGCCGACGTAACTGCACAAGCATTTACCCAAGCCATTGATCGCTACAAACGTGGCTTGTTAAATCAGCAAAAGCAATTTCCGTATGCACAAGCATTTGGCGCCTACTCAAAACTTATCCGCACAGGCAGCTTTGATACAGAGGCACTGATAAAAGCGGCAGAATCGTTAAGCGTTGCCGATTTAAACAAGCTAAAAACGGCCACATTTGCCACCAACGATTTACGTGTATTTAGCTACGGTAATTACAACCAACAAGATATAGAATCGATAGCTAATGAGTTAAGTGCCACTTTACCAAGCAATCATACATCGAGTGAGTTTGCGCGCAGTAAAGCATGGTTACCGCAGCCAGGCGAAACGCGAGTATTGCAAAAAGATATTGATGTTGCCGATGTGGCAGTAGTTGATATGACTGTTCACCCAGTGCCAGGGTATAAACAAAAAGCGCAAGCTGCGGTGTTACAAAGCCACTTTAGAACCATTGCATTTGATAAAATGCGTACCGAAGAGCAACTTGCATACGCCGTAGGCGCGCTGGCTCGCCCAATAGAGGATTACTCGGCAATTGGCTTGTTTATTCAAACACCTGTTAAAGGCCCAAAAGAAATACAGGCACGTTTTGATCAATTCAAAAAAGAGTACGCTGTAGAGCTTGATAATATGAGCTTAGATACTTTTGCTCAACTTAAAAATGCCACGCTTGTATCACTAAAAGAGCAGCCTAAAAACTTAAGCGATGAAATGGGGCCACTTATTACTGATTGGTATCGTGAAAACTTTAACTTTGACTCTAAGCAAAAGCTAATTGATGAAGTTGAAAAAGTAACGCTTGAGGATATTAAGCAGTACTACAAACAAACTATGTTAAACCCACAAGCCGCACGTTTAAATGTGCAGTTACGTGGTACTAAGTTTGTAGAAAGCGACTTTGCTGATTTACCAAATCAAACCAAAATTCAATCGCTTGAAACCTATTACAATGGTATTAAATTACAAAAATAAGCTATATATATTTATACAGCTAAAAGAATACCAATCCGCTTAATTAAGTATTATTGTGGATTGGTAAAACACCCCAGTGTAGTACTACATTGGGGTTTTTTTATTTGTATTAACTTAATTTATGCCATAACAATAAAGCCGACAACGGCAAGTGCCGCGGCAACTAATGTATAAGGCAGTTGCGTTACTGCATGGCTCATTAAATTACAGCCAGAGCCTTGTGCTGCAAGTACGGTAGAGTCTGAGTAAAAACAGGCTTGGCTACCAAATGATGAGGCCGATAACAACGCGCCAATAACCAGTGGAATATTTGCATCAACGGCAGTTGCCAGTGGCATAACTATTGGGATCGACACAGCAAAAATACCCCAACTAGAGCCTGTAGCAAACGCTAACACTGCCATAGCAATAAATACCACCGCCGGTAAGTATTGGGCAGTCATGTACGGGCTCAAACTACCGATCACAAACTGCGCTAAGCCAATTAAGTCGCACACATCTTTAAATATAAATGCCGCTATTACAGTGCCAATAGCCGGTATCATGCTTTTAAAGCCATCAAGCATGCGCTCTATCATTTCGCTAAAGCTCATTAATTTTTGTAGTGCATAAAAAGGAAGCGTTACCGCCATAGTTGCCAATAAGCCTTTATATACATCTATTTCAAAGTAAACTGTAAAGGCTACTAGTAAAATTATAGGTAATAAAAAGTTGTGTAATTTTCCTTTAGGGTCTGCATCTTCAAAGCTTTCTTCTACTGCTTTTACAGCGTATTCGTCGGCTGTTTGAATATCACTAAATTGCGCAGGGTCTACAGTGGCTTGCTCAACGTGCGCTAACCTTTCGGCTTTTTTCATAGGCCCAATAGCAGGTATTACACCCAGTACCACTAACAAAACCACCAATACTGCAAACCAGGCGTAAAACATATAAGGAATGGCTTGAATATAAACCGCAATGCCTTTGCCTTCCTCGGCAATGCCGTTATCGACTAACAAGCCGCCAAAAAATACAGCCCAAGTCGATAAAGGGACAAGTACGCAAATAGGTGCCGCTGTTGAATCTACAACGTAGGCGAGCATTTCTCGGCTAACTTTAAATTTATCGGTAATGCGTTTCATCGTTTCACCAACGGTAAGCGCATTTAAATAGTCATCAATAAAAATAACCACACCTAAACAAAAGGTCATAAACAAAGAAGATCGTTTACCTTTAGTGTATTTTAGCGCTAATTTGCCAAACGCCGACGCACCGCCAGTGCGCACTAATAAAGCTATTAAAGCGCCAAAGCCTCCGCACACGAGTATTAACCAACCTATGGTTTCGTCGGTCATTACTTTAAGTGATGTGCTGGCAAAGTTAGCAAGCACCTGAGCTGGGTCGGCTATTACTAAGCCAACTAAAGCGCCAATAAGTAAAGATAAAATAGGGCGGCGTAAAACAACAGCCAATACCACAACCACCGCTGGTGGCAGTAAACTTAATGCAGAAGGTTCAAGCATTTAAAGATTCACAAAATTAAAAGCATATTTAAATAATAAATTGCTTAACAAAAACAAAGCAGGTAATAGTTATTACGTGCCAAGTCACTGCTTTTGCCGCGTAGGGTGCTTTGCTGTTATGTTAAATTAATAGCGAAAGGGAAACGCGTTGGCTTTGCGCCAGACGGTGCAAGAGAAGCATGCCGCTATTGTTGTGCCTGTAAAAACATCGGCGCAAAAATAATCCGGTTTTGTATTTCAGTCAATAAAAATTTACGTACAAAATAACTTTTTATAGGAGATAACATGGATGCCGTATTTAAAACCCAACGTTTATTATTACGCTATGCAAATGAGCACGATGCAGCCATGTTACTTACTTTGGTGAATCAGCCAAATTTTATAAAATATATTGGCGATAAAGCCATTTATACGCACAGCGATGCCACGCGCTACATTGAGCAATCGTTTAGGGCAGCCCATAAACACCAAGGGTTTGGCCCTTATATTATTGCTTTACACAATGGTGAAGAAGTAGGAGTTGTGGGTTTTTATAAACGCGACGTACTGCAACTGCCAGATTTAGGTTTTGCCTTGTTAACCCGTTATGAGAAAAACGGTTATATTTTTGAAGCGGCCAAAGCGCTATTACAAAATAGGCACGCACTTGGGATAAAACAGGTCAGTGCTATCTGCGCAGCTAATAATACCGCTTCTCAGTGTGTATTATTAAAGTTAGGTTTTAATAGGGTAGGCAAGGCGGTTATTAATAATGATAAAACCGCCGTAACTATATATGGTTATTAAAGTCGCGCTTGCTCTATGGCTTTTGCTACGCTTAGGTTTATGTTTTGCCAAGTTTGCTCAAGAGTAGCCACTAAGCCATCGTAACCGTCATCTTCTATTGGAACTACATGCGAAAAATTATGCACACTAATCAGGCTGCGGCCGGTTTCTGGGTGGGTGTAATATAAGCGCCACAGGCCAGAAATATCAGCGTTGCCTTGCATGTCACCATTAAAGTGGTGCACTTCATACTCAAGCTCGTAAAATGTTTGCTGATCAAGCTCGGTAATTACCGGTAAGCCCTTAATAACCATCCAATTAGGCATTGCATTAAAAAGGGTTTGTTGCGCTGTAGCGGTGAGCATCACATCGGGCGATTCACCCCATAGGTTGTAATTTGCCGCATGAATTTGGTTGCTATCAATTTTCATTGCTATGCCCAAATTATTTAATGCGCCTCTAAGGGCTACAGTTTGCACTCTTAATTGGGCATCAGTTTCTTTTACATGGCGTGATGATGAAGCAATGGGTTGTTCAAACTGATAATACTGCGTTGCGGTTTGAATTGACGCACTGCACCCTGCAAGGGTAATTAACACGGTTATGGCTAAAAATAAGTGTTTCATTATTGCTTCCTTGGTTGTGGATCAGCAGGGAGTGCTTTATCAAAAATAAACATATTAGGTTGTTCGTTTAAACCCCGTGTAAGCGGCTGAATTTCTTCACTTAAGCGTTTAAATTCAAGCAAGGTTTGCTGTAATAGATGATGAAACTCAGAGCCGGCCTGATAACTTGCCATGGTTTTATCAAATTGACGCATGGTCACTTCAAACTGCTCCATACTTTTGGTCATTTTATCAAAGTTACGGTTAAAGTCGCCGGGTAAGTTTTGGGTATCTTTTTGGCTTAATAACGCACGCATTTCGTTAGCAAGCGCTTGGTAGTCGCTAAATGTAGCCTGCATTTGCGCTAGGCTGTCTTCAATTTTTAAATCGTTTACCTTGTTAAGCACATCCGAGACCTGATCGGCAAGCACCGTAATGCCGCTAGAAATACTCGGAAATACATCATATTGGGCAAGTTTTGCTAAATGCGCTTTAGGTGCGTCGGGGTATATATCAAAATCTACATACACTGCGCCAGTTAAAAGGTTGCCGGGTTTTAAAGAAGCACGCATACCATTTTTTATCCAGCCGGTTAGGCTACTTTGCCAAAACTCTTTGGCCGCTGCGCTATCGTGATATAAACGGCCATACTCAATTTTAATTAGTACCGGCACCGCCGTATTAAGGTTTTTAAAATGTGCAGGTTTGCCATTAACAATAACGTTAGCGGGGGCTTCTACCACGGTACCAATTCGGGTGCCGCGATATTCCACAGGCGCGCCGGGTCTTAGGCCACGTATAGATTGTTCAAAATCAATAATGTAGTAATCAAAGTCGTAAAAGCGCTCTTCTAGTGCTTCTTTGTAGCTTTGGCTTAGCGAAAAGTTGTGGCCGTCTTGGGCTAAGTCGCCTGGGGCTTGTTGCTCTGGCAAGCCAACCGAAATACCGCCTTTGAGAAGTTTACTTAATGAGCCGGTACTTATATTAATACCATCGGCCGACAAATCTATTTCAATGCCGGCATTAACCCAAAATATAGAGTTTAATGTTATGAGGTTTTGATACGGTTCGTTAATAAAAATACCGTACTTCATTGCTTGGTTTTTCCAGTCAAAAGTAGCGGTTTCTATTTGGCCTATTTTATAGTTTTTAAAAAATATCCCAGTGCTTACCTCTAGCACTTCAGCGTTGTAGCTGAGTAACTGAAAACGCCCACCTTTTACATCTTTACCAATAAGGGCTGGCTCGTCTTGTAATACAAAACGCTCTTTTAGTTTTTTACTCTCCCCCGGTGATAACTCTAAATAAACACCCGACAAAAGCGTACTCATACCACTAATGCCCGTTTCGTCTATACGGGGTTTAACAACCCAAATTTTAGCATCGTCGGTGAGGAGCTCATTATAGTTTTTGTCTATTTGTGCGCGGGCAATAACGCTATCTTGCGAGTCAGAAAGGCGTATAGCATCAATTTGACCAATTTTAACACTGCGCACTTTTATTTCTGTTTTACCTGCAATAATGCCTTCTGCGTGGGGCATTTTTATATAAATAGTAGGGCCTACATTTGCTTGGTATTGATACAACATCCATATACCAACTAATAAGGCTATCAGTGGAATAATCCAAATAGCAGAAATTTTTGGTTTTGTTGTTACATTAGCCGTTTCGGTCATGCTTTATTCTCTGAATGTTTGTTTTTTGGTGTATCCCACAACAAGCGCGGATCAAACGCATGTGCAGCCATCATTTGGCATATTACCATAACAGTAAAAAATACAATGCCTAGCCCTGGGGTAATTGACATTAAGTTGCCTAGTTGCACTAAGGCAACGAGTATAGCAACAACAAATACATCGATCATTGACCATTTGCCAATAAATTCAGTAAGTTGATAAATTTTAGTATAGCCTTTTGTGTGCTTGTTAGCAGGTTTTGCCACCATAATGCATAAAAAGCTAAGCACAAAGGCTTTGGCCAGTGGCACCACTACGCTGGCCAAAAATATAATGGCAGCAATGGGGTAGGAACCACTTTTCCAAAGTGTTAGTACGCCGCCAATTAAGGTTGACGGTGACACATCACCCAGGCTGGTGGTGTGCATTATTGGTAATAGATTTGCAGGTATGTAACACAGCACAGAGGTCACTAACCAAGCCGTTGCTTTTTGAACACTGTTGGGGTTTCTTACATGGGTTTTAGTGTGACAACGCGGGCAAACATTACTTTTACACAGCTGATGGCATACGTGGCAAGCTTTAATGTTTTGATCAATAGCGCGTTTGGCATGTGCTGCGTCTTCAAGTGTTGTTGCTGGTTTAATATGTGCCCATAAGCGCGGCTTATTTAAATGGGCAAGCGCCGCAATATACATAATAACAAAGCCAATATATGCCCAAAAGCTGGTGCCAAAACTAATGTCGGCAAGCGACATAATTTTAACCATGCTTACTAACACGCCAATTAAAAATATCTCAGACATGATCCACGGCTCAAGGGCCAAGGTAAACTTGAGCAATCGCCTAGCGATGGCCTCTGGCAAGGATTGCAAAAGCCCAAGATGCATAGGAATAAGAATGATTAGTAAGCTCATTGGCAGCGCAATAATGCTTAAATCAATAAATAAGCCAAGTAACTCACTGTCGTAATTAAATAAAATTCGGGCAGCATCGGGCAGGGTGATGGTTTGCGTTATGCCGCTGCTACTAAATGAAATAAACGGGTAAAACATGCTGCTTAATAGCATTAGTAATGAGCCAATACTTAACGCAACTACTTTACTGTCGTTGTTTACATCGCCTTCGCACAACTTATGGTGACAATGCGGGCACACGGCCATTTGCTTATCGGCTATTGTGGGTATATCAATTATTAGGTCGCAGCACGGGCAAATTGTTTGCAAGTTATAACCATCAAAGAAGAATGTTTACGCAATTTTGCTATATTTAAGTTATTAATACAACGCGATTCATCATTAAGCGCAATAACAATACGTTAAGGATAGATGTGAGGCTGTTATTACTTTGCTTTATTAGCTGTTTCTTTATAAGCCCGCCAGTATCTGCCGCTTGGCAAAAACAGCCAATTGTGATTGCTGCCAGTGCGACTATTCCTCCCTATGTAATAGAAAAAACAGATACGGGTATACAACTTAATATAATTAAAGCGGCACTTATTGAGCAGGGCTTAGATAATATTGTGGTTATTTACATGTCTAACAAGCGCGCCGAGCAGCAACTGCATAGCGGTAATGTGGATATACTGCTTAATTACGCAGGAAAGCGCGGCGCAGGTATTTACCCTAGTCAGCCAGTATTGAGTTATAAAAATGTGGCGGTATCTCTTAAAAAGCGCAACTTTACTATTGAGACGATAAATGAACTAAACAATAAAAGTGTATTAGGATTTCAAAATGCAACAGCTTATTTACCACCCCCATTTGCAAAAAGGGTTGCACAGTTTGCAAGTTATGAAGAAGTAGTCAATCAGCGTGCGCAAGTCGATAGGCTAATGAAAGACTGGGTGGATGTAATTATCCTCGATGAGCGCATATTTCATTACTATAACAATGACTATACGCACTCATTACCCGTTAATATTCACCCAATTTTTCCAAAAGCCCCACGCCCTGCTTATTTTAACAACGCAGTGCTGCAAAAAACATTTGATAAAGGCCTGCTAACTATAAAAGCAAAGGGAAAATATCAACAAATAATGAGTGGTTACCACTAAGCTCATTAGTAAGCTAAGCGGTACTTAATCGAACAAAGCAACGGTTTGACGTGTCAAAGCAATTAGCTCCCCCGATTGCGACCAAATACAGCCATCTTCTAAGCCATAACCCCCTTTAGCATGATGTGTAATTGCTTCAAAGCCTAACCATTCACCGGGTGTAAGCGTTGGCTCTTGCACAAATTCTAAATACCACGACATGCTACTTGCAGGAGCTGGCTGTTTAAACATTTGTAATAATGTAGGAGGCCACGCATCGGTAAGGGCTATTATATGTGCTTCGGTAATTGCCTCTGGGGTATGTTTAAAGCGCATCCAGCCGCCTAAATGCGAGGTCTGTGCAGCGCTAAAAGGCATAGCGCCTTGCTGCGGACATAAATCAACATGCTGAAAAAACTCAGGCATTTGCCCTTCAATAAACGGCAATGTATGACGTGCATCCACAGGCTTTAATCTCATTTCTTTACTAACCGGTACATTAACACCCGATTGCCTATCAATAGCAAAGCACGCTTGGACAATAACGCACACTTGTTCACTCTGAATCACTTTAGCTAATACCTGAGTACTGCTTTTACCTTGGCGTAAAATTTCAACTGACAATGAAAAAGGTGTGTCGGCAAGCAGCGGCCCAACAAAATTAGTGCTCAAAGACAGTAATCGTCTACTTGGGTCAATGTGTTTTCTGATTGCTTGATAAAGTAGTGCAGCAGAAAGGCCACCAAAAGCGGTTCTACCTTGGCACCAATTAGCAGGAAACTCCATTGTATTGCTGTTATTGGCAAGCGAAGCCGAAGAAGAGTTTGAAATAGCAGAGGCTTGTTTTAATAAGTCATCAAAATGCATCGTTAATATCCTTGAAATTATCATTATCAGACATATATAGCACATAACAACTGGTCAGACTAGTTGTGTTGAATAGGTGTATTTGGCGTAAAAAACATCAAACCCTACTTTTATTAAGGTTTTTTGTTAAATAAATTACAAAAAATGAATTTTTTTTCATTTTTACAGTTGAATTAACTTTGTGGCATCCCTATTTACTAGTCATCGAACGTATTAACGAATTTGAAGTTGGAGAAGATTCATGGGTAAAATTATTGGAATCGATTTAGGTACTACAAACTCTTGTGTTGCAGTACTTGATGGTGATAAAGCACGTGTTATTGAAAATGCGGAAGGCGATCGCACAACCCCGTCTATTATTGCTTACACGCAAGACGGTGAGACTCTAGTAGGTCAACCTGCTAAGCGTCAAGCGGTTACTAACCCAACTAACACGTTATTTGCAATTAAGCGTTTAATTGGTCGTCGTTTTGAAGACGAAGAAGTACAACGCGATATCGGTATTATGCCGTTCAAAATCATCAAAGCTGATAACGGCGATGCATGGGTTGAAGCGGGCGGTGAAAAACGCGCTGCACCACAAATTTCTGCAGAAGTACTTAAAAAAATGAAGAAAACGGCAGAAGACTTCTTAGGTGAAGAAGTAACTGAAGCTGTAATCACAGTACCTGCATACTTTAACGATTCACAACGTCAAGCAACAAAAGATGCTGGTCGTATTGCGGGTCTTGAAGTTAAACGTATCATCAATGAGCCAACAGCTGCTGCCCTTGCTTACGGCATGGACAAAAACAAAGGTGAAAACGTTGTTGCAGTATACGACTTAGGTGGTGGTACTTTCGATTTATCAATCATTGAAATTGATGAAGTTGAAGGCGAGCACACATTTGAAGTACTTGCTACAAACGGTGACACTCACTTAGGTGGTGAAGATTTCGATAACCGCGTAATTAACTACTTAGTAGCTGAGTTCAAGAAAGACCAAGGTATCGATTTACAAAACGATCCGCTTGCTATGCAACGTGTTAAAGAAGCGGCTGAAAAAGCGAAAATCGAACTATCATCTGCACAATCTACAGAAGTTAACCTTCCGTACGTAACTGCCGATGCATCAGGTCCTAAGCACATGAACGTTAAACTAACGCGTGCTAAACTTGAGTCATTAGTTGAAGACTTAGTAACTAAGTCAATTGAGCCACTTAAACGTGCTCTAGCGGATGCTGATTTATCTGTAAATGATATTAACGATATCATTTTAGTAGGTGGTCAAACACGTATGCCACTAGTACAAAAAACAGTTGCTGAGTTCTTTGGTAAAGAGCCACGTAAAGATGTTAACCCTGATGAAGCTGTAGCAGTAGGCGCGGCAATTCAAGGTGGTGTATTAGCAGGTGACGTTAAAGACGTACTATTACTAGACGTGTCTCCATTATCGCTAGGTATTGAGACAATGGGCTCAGTAATGACCGCGCTAATTGAGAAAAATACAACGATTCCTACTAAGAAATCGCAAACGTTCTCTACAGCAGAAGATAACCAATCTGCCGTTACGATTCACGTACTACAAGGTGAGCGTAAGCGTGCTAGCGACAACAAATCTCTAGGTCAATTTAACCTAGAAGGTATTCGTCCAGCACAACGTGGTACTCCACAAATCGAAGTAACTTTCGATGTAGATGCGGATGGTATCTTACATGTATCAGCGAAAGATAAAGATACAGGTAAAGAGCAAAAAATCACGATTCAAGCGTCTTCAGGCTTAAGCGATGAAGAAGTAGAAAAAATGGTTCGTGATGCAGAAGCTAACGCTGAAGAAGATAAAAAGTTTGAAGAGCTAGTAGCAACTCGTAACCAAGCTGATGCAATGGTACACGGTACTCGCAAGCAAATTGAAGAAGCTGGCGATGCGCTACCAAGCGAAGACAAAGATGCAATTGAAGCAGCTGTTGTTGACCTTGAAGCTGCTATTAAGAGCGATGACAAAGCAGAAATTGAAGCTAAAACGCAAGCACTTGCTGAAAAGTCTCAAAAGCTAATGGAAATCGCTCAAGCTAAAGCGCAACAAGGTGGCGCAGATGCAGGCGAGCAACCACAACAGTCTGCTAAGCAAGACGACGATGTAGTTGATGCTGAGTTTGAAGAAGTAAAAGACGACAAGTAATTGTCAGCTAAGCTTCTAACTAGCCTAAACAACATGATTTGCTCAAGTTTTTAGGGTAGGATGAACTTTTGAGGCGCGCAGGCTACAGCTTGTCGCGCCTTTTGTATGTATTTAAGGTTTAAAATTTTCATGATAAATCGATGTGATTTATCGGTTTATCCCGCAGCCTAGCTGCAAATAGAAAAGAGTAGTGTGATAGATATGTCAAAACGCGATTATTACGAAGTTCTCGGCGTAAGCAAAGATGCAAGCGAGAGAGACATAAAAAAAGCGTATAAACGCTTAGCGATGAAATATCACCCAGATCGTACCGCCGGTGATAAAGATCTCGAAACTAAATTTAAAGAAGTAAAAGAAGCTTACGAGATTTTAACCGACGATCAAAAACGTCAAATGTATGACCAATACGGCCATGCTGCCTTTGAACAAGGCGGTGGCGGCGGTCACGGTGGCTTTGGCGGTGGTGGTCAAGGCGATTTTGGTGATATTTTTGGTGATGTGTTCGGTGACATTTTTGGTGGCGGTGGTGGCCGTCGTCAATCGCGTCAACAACGTGGATCAGATTTACGTTACAACATGGACCTAAGCTTAGAAGAAGCGGTTCGTGGTAAAGAAGTAGAAATAAAAGTACCTACATGGGTTAGCTGTAAGCCATGTGATGGCAGTGGTGCAAAAGCGGGCTCTAAGCCTAAAACATGTACTACGTGTCATGGTGCTGGCCAAGTGCAGATGCGCCAAGGTTTCTTTGCTGTTCAACAAACGTGTCCAACGTGTCAGGGCCAAGGTCAGATTATTTCAGACCCATGTGATAAGTGTCACGGACAAGGGCGCGTTGAGAAAACGAAAACGTTGTCAGTTAAAATTCCAGCAGGCGTAGATACAGGCGATCGTATTCGTTTAACCGGTGAAGGCGAAGCGGGTATGCACGGAGCGCCAGCTGGCGACTTATACGTGCAAGTATCTGTACGCGAACACCCAATTTTTGTACGCGATGCGAATAACTTGTACTGCGAAGTGCCAATTAGCTTTACTACCGCAGGTTTAGGTGGCGAAATTGAAGTGCCTACGCTTGATGGCCGTGCAAAACTTAAAATACCGTCTGAAACACAAACGGGCAAAATGTTCCGTATGCGTGGCAAAGGTGTTAAATCGGTTCGTAGTGGTGCTCAAGGCGACTTAATTTGTAAAGTAGTGATTGAAACGCCAGTTAACTTAAACGAGCGTCAACGCGAGTTACTTAAAGAGTTAGACGAGAGCATGGGCAAAGATAGCTCAAAAAACCGTCCTAAAGAGCAAGGCTTTTTTGACGGCGTTAAAAAGTTTTTTGACGATTTAACTAAGTAATTAGTTATCGTAAAAACTAAAAAAACGGTGCTTGATGCACCGTTTTTTTTGGCTCAAATTCATGTGATTTAACCATTTTACTGGGCACGACTTAGCAATATTATAAATTGCGTATACTCAATCGATTAATTCACAGAGCTATTTTGTTGCCTTAGGCAATTGCCCCCACACTGCTTTACCCTTTGTACCTATACCCTCGTCAATAAAAGGCTTTTTACGTATTTGCTATTAAATTACTCTTCAAAAGGATTAACCCTTATTGTAGATTAATAAAGCGCTTAAAATAATCTGGCTAAATTGTATGACCCCTGCAATAGAATTACTGAAAAAACAAAATGTGCCTCACGATGTACTCAGTTATCAACACGATGCTAATACAACACGTTATGGTCAAGAAGCCGTTGAAAAGTTAAACCTTAACAGTGAGCAGGTATTTAAAACCCTCGTGCTTGAAACCAGTGAAGGGCAGTTAATTGTTGCCGTTACACCGGTATCCCAGCAAGTAAATTTAAAGCAATTAGCCAAACTCAGTCACGCTAAAAAGGTCGCAATGGCAAGCGCGCCAAAGGTACAAGCCGCCACGGGATACATTTTAGGAGGGGTTAGCCCACTTGGGCAAAAAAAGCGACTAACCACTTTTATTCATTCAAGCGCTAGGGCCTTTAAAACAGTGTATGTAAGTGCAGGTAAGCGAGGGCTTGAGGTGGCGCTATCGCCAACCGATTTAAAGGCACAAACGCGTGCCACCTATGGCGATTTTTAAAAGCCTCCACAAAAACCAACGCACCCTATACCATATATTTTAAAGGCGATAATTTGCTGCTTAGGGTATTTTTAACTACAGTCAAAATACCCTTGTACACTATGCATTATGGCAGTATGTATGAATTTTACTGATGTTAATTTTTTTGCCGTGCTTGTGGCGGCGCTTTCCTCTTTTATGCTTGGCGGTATTTGGTATTCAAACGCTTTTTTTAAAAATGCCTGGTTAGAGTGTACAGGCCTTACGGAGCTTGATTTACAAACAGCAAAACCGGCGTTAATTTTTGGCGGCAGTATGGTACTTGCACTTTTGTCGGCAGTGGTGCTTTCATTATTTTTAGGTAAAGAGGCCGGAATGGGAGAGGGTGCTTTTACAGGTTTTGCCATCGGTTTGTTTTGGGTAGGTAGCTCGCTGGGCCTCAGTTACATTTATGAGCAGCGGCCAATCAAGTTATTTATAATTAATGCAGGGTATTACACATTACAATTTACATTAATGGGTTTTATTATAGGTGTATGGCCCTAAGTACGCTAGATAAGGCGCCAACTTTAAGCTAAGCGCTAAAATACAATAAAGATAATTATGAAAATATTAGTCGTTGATGATATGCCACTTATGCGCCACGTATTAATTAATATGTTAAGGCAGCTTGATTACAAAAATGTTGTGGAGGCAACTGACGGCCAACAAGCGTTAAAAATACTGCGTCAGCAAAAATTTGATTTAGTAATAACCGACCTACATATGCCTAAAGTAGACGGTGTAAACTTGCTCGATAACATACGCCACGACCAAGCCTTAGTCGATTTACCTGTTATTATGGTCACCTGCGAAGATAACGCTGAAACAGTAAAACAAGTTATCAAAGCAAAAGTGTCGGGGTTTATTATTAAACCATTTAATATGAATGTGTTATCAGCGCAATTAAACCGCCTGTTTTTTAGAGATTAGCGAAACGCTTTTATGGCGTTTTATATCGTACCTCTTATTTAATCCCTTGCGTTTTTCTCCACCGCTTATTAGGCAGTTTACCTAGCTTCTGTAACGTTTTTATTTATTAACTGCTAAAATGTCTGCTTTGTATTAACGTAGGTATGTTAAGGAGTGTATGGCTAAACCAAATAAAAAAGGGCCGACTAAAACAGTCGATATTTTTTGCTCTGCTTGCAAAGCGGCGCTGTTTAAATATAGGAAAGGTGGCAAAGGCGCTTTAGTAAAGTGTTTTATAGAGCGAATAACCCAAGATTACACAACTACACCGTGTATTTGCCCTCAATGCGAGCGCCCATTTGCGCGCCCAGCAATCATACGCGGTACGCCAGCTTATAAAATAATTGGCGGTAAGGTTACCTTTAAATAACCCAATACGATTAAAATGTAATAACTACAAAAGCTTAGGGTTGCTGCTTAGTAAGGCGGACAATTGACCTTGTACCAATAAACAAGCCTGATATAATCGCCCGGTTTTGCTGTTTCAATGATTGAAAAACACCCTCCCCAAGGATAGGGCCAGTTAGTTGGGTTTTTTAAGCAAAGGATAAACGTGTGATAGCACTGTTATTTGATATTGTAGGTATGGCGGGTACTTTCTTAGTTGTTGGTGCATTCTTTTTATTACAACTTAATAAAGCATCCCCAACGGGGTTATTGTACAACATAATGAATTTAACAGGGGCAATTTTGCTGTTAATCAGTTTGTGTTACAACTTTAACCTTGCAAGCTTTGTAATTGAGATTTTCTGGATTGCAGCTTCACTGATCGGCTTATACAAGTACGCTAAAAATAAGCCTCAATTAGCCACTAACTCGTAATTTTAGTACCGCTAATGATGTTTACTGTTGCGAGTCAGTACAGACTTGCAGCAGTTTATAAATAAATTAAGATTTATTGTATTTGTTAACACAAAGTTTCTGTTGTTAGCGCCCATAACCCGTTAAACTAGCGCCCTTAAATTTTATAGCTATTTTGTTGTGAGCTAGGGCATGTTCTCCTTTTCTAAAAAACTTCTTTTATCTTTTGTTGTACTGATAGTGCTATTGTCGGTCGTGTTTTGCTATGGCCGAACTCATTATTATAATCAGGCCGAGCAAAAAGCAGCCCAGCAAGCAACTCAGTTAAAGCATTATATTGATGCTGAGCTTGCGCGTTTTTCAAAAATTCCTCAGCTTCTTACTTATAACAATGAGGTTATTGATTTTTTAGGTGCGGCGCAAAATAACGAAAAAAAAATTAATAACTACTTAGCTGATATACAACAAGCCAGTGGTGCCTCAGATATTTATATTCTTGATGAACAAGGCGCTGTGATTGCAAGCAGTAACTGGCAGGCCGATCATAACTTTTTAGGCAGCGATCTGTCGTTTAGACCGTATTTTAAGCGCGCATTTGCAGGTGAAAAAGTAGCGTATTTTGCCCTAGGCATGCGTACAAAAGAGCGAGGCATCTATTTTTCACAAGCCATTTATAACAATAATCAAGCGGTAGGGGTCGTTGTTTTAAAAGTCAATGTGAACAAATTTGAAAGTGACCGTGAGCTTTTAAATACAGCCAAAGGCAGCCACTTTTATGTGCAGCTAGAAGATAGCGTGATTGCTATTTCAGATATGGAAAATTGGCGCCTGAATACGTTTTCTACACTCGATATTACTCATCGTCGAGACATCGCTCAGCGTCGTGCGTATTTAGATTATCAACCTAAGCTGATTGCCCATTCAAATTACACATCACAAAGGTTACTGTTTAGCACAATTGATGAGCAAAACTATTTATCGGTAGAGCAAAAATTACGTTTTTTGAACGCATCGGTTACCGTATTAGTAAATGTATCTAATGCTAATATTGCCCAATTACCGGCGTTATTTGGCTTTGTGGTAATTTATGCGCTTATTATTTCCCTAGGGTATGTTGTTTTAAGGCGCTTTGTTGGCGTTAAAAAGCTGGTTTATTCCCATCACAGTGTCAGTCAGGAAATTAGTGCACGTACTAATGCTTTTAAAGCACAGCAAGATGCGCTTGTACAATCAACTAAGCTTGCAACAATTGGCCAGCTTAGCATGGGCTTTAACCACGAAATTAACCACCCGCTTAATACCATTAATACTTACTTAGCCAGTGCTAAACGCTTGCTAGCTAAAGGAAAGTTTGAAGCCCTAAACGAAAATTTACAGTTTGTTGAAGCCTTAGTAGCAAGAGTGCATAAGATAGTTGCACAGCTAAATTATTTTTCTGATTCTGCAAAAACGATTATTAGCGAAGTGCCATTAAGTGAATCAGTAGCCAAGGCACTTGAGATTAATAAAAACCAGCTAAAGCAGGACAATATAAGTGTTTTACCGCCTAAAATTGACAGCCAATTAAACGTGTTAGCAGATAAAGCGGCCCTTGAAGAAGTGTTAGTTAACTTAATATCGAATGCCAGCCAAGCAATGCAAGGGTGTATTACTCGCGAGCTGAGTATTAGGGCCAATTATCTAAATAATAGTGTGCAACTGTGTATTGAAGATACCGGTCCGGGTATAGAAGTGCACGATATAGAGACTATTTTTGAGCCTTTTTACAGTACTAAATCGGTTGATGGGCTAGGGCTTGGGTTGTGTATTTCTAAGCAAATTATTAGCGCGCTTAATGGCACGCTAAGCGCACAGAACCGCGAGCAAGGCGGCGCTAAATTTATTATTACGCTTCCTTGTGAGCCGCTAACGAGCTAAATAAAAGTAATTTAAGGGCTAAATTATTGAGCGAGTAGTGGTTAATTGTGGCTATTTGTTCCTACAAAAACGGTAATTTTTAGATAGTTAGTGTTATTGCTCGAAAATCAGAACGGCGTTATAGTCGTAGCAAAATGATACACGAGTAGCACCTTTGGATACTGATAGCACACACACACCGTCACTCAGCGATACGTTTAATGAGCTGCAAAATAGCTTTTTAGCCCAGTCGTACCTCCCGATAGATAAGCGTATTGTATTATTAAAAACGCTGCACAAACGCATTGTTAGCAATGAGCAAGCGTTTATCGATGCAGCATCAAAAGACTTTGGCTACAGAACCGCGTTCGATACGTTACTTGGCGATATTCTGCCAACGGTTCAGGGCTTAGCGCACATTATTAAAAAATTGCCAAAATGGGCAAAACCCAGTAAGCGCTCAACTAGCTTAAGTTTGTGGCCATCAAAAGTGAGTGTGACTTACCAGCCACTTGGTGTAGTTGGCGTGATTGCACCCTGGAATTACCCCATACAATTGGCATTAGTGCCTGTTATTACCGCCATTGCTGCGGGTAATAGAGTTATGCTTAAGCTCAGCGAATTTACCCCGCATACTAATGCAGTCATCGAAAAAATATTTGCAGACGAGCTACAAGCGCACTGTAAAGTGGTGTTAGGGGCAAGCGATGTAGCGAGTGAGTTTTCTGCACTGCCATTTGCACATCTGCTGTTTACTGGCTCAACGTCAGTGGGCAAGCTGGTTATGAAAGCGGCCAGCGAAAATTTAACCCCTGTTACCTTAGAGCTTGGTGGTAAGTCGCCGGTGATCATTACTGAACAAGCTAATATTAAAAAAGCAGCGCAAACATTATTGTTTGGTAAAATGGCTAATGCGGGGCAAATTTGTGTAGCCCCAGATTATGTATTTGTACCTAAGGCCCTTGAACATCAGCTGGTGCAGCAATTGTGCGAGCTTTATAAAAAGCACTTTAAAGACGGGGTTGAAGGCAAAAACTTAACGTCAATTATTAGCGATGCGCATTACACTCGCTTAGAAGGGTATTTAACACAAGCACAACAGTTAGGTGCGCAAGTTATTAAGCCGCTAGATCAAAACCAGCAAGACAAACAAAAGCATAGAATGGGTTTGCATATTGTTACCGCACCTAGCGATGATATGACGCTAATGCAAGATGAGTTATTTGGCCCCATTTTGCCTATTAAAACCTACGAAAAGCTCGATGAGGCAATTAGCTACATAAAAGCGCATAATCACCCTTTAGCGCTATATATTTTAGGCCAAGATAAGCACGCTCAAGATTACATAATGGAGCAAACATTAAGTGGTACAGTTGCTGTAAACGATGCCTTAGTGCAGGTGACAGCAGACGATGTGCCATTTGGTGGAGTTGGGCATTCAGGAATGGGGCATTATCATGGTAAAGAAGGGTTTTTAACCTTTAGTCATGCAAAAAACACCTTGGTGTCTAGCTCGTTTAACCCGCGTACCGCGCTTTTACTCAAACAGAGCAACCTTATTATTAAGCTGCTTAAATTTTTATATATTAAGCTGCTTAAATTTTTATATATTAAGTAAATTGGTATAAAAAAGGGCTAATGCGAGATGCATTTGCCCTTGTGAAACGCTTAGGTTTAGCTAGGCGCAAATTAAAATAAGCGACCTTCACCGGCGTACGTGCCTGCGAGTATTTTTTCGTAGATTTTGTCAGCTTTTTCTTTTGCTTCTTCTATTTCTTTGGGTAGCATTTTACGCTCATCTAGCTTACGGCTATGGCTTGCTTGCATGTTGCCGTTGTATTCTGCAATGGTGTTCCACACATACGACTTCTCTAAGTCTTTTGGCATGCCTAGGCCTTCAAAATACATGAGCGCCAGATTAAATTGCGCCAGTGAGTAGTTATTAGCCGCGGCTTTTTCGTACCACGTTCTGGCTTGTTTATAATCGCGCGTTACGCCCTCGCCATTTGCATACATAACACCTAAATTAAATTGTGCGGCGGGGAGGTTTTTTTTCGCTGCTTTTTCAAATAACGTAACCGCCATTTGCTTATCAAGCTTTACGCCTTTGCCTTCATCGTATAAAACCGCTAGCGCAAACATTGAGTCAGCGTGATTTTTTTTAACGCCTTCTTTATAAAGCTCTGCCGCTTTAAAGTAATCGCGTGTAACCCCATAGCCGCCCTCGTAAAGTTTACCTAGTTCGTAAATACCAGGGGCAAAGCCTTTATCAGCTAAATATTCAAATTCTTTTAGTGCCGTCGCAAACTCGCCTTCGTTGGCAGCTCTTATACCGTCTTCAAGAGTTGCATGTGCAAATGGGCTTGAAAGCAAAAAGCCAGTGAGTATTAATGCTTTTAAATTAAACTGTGACATAGCCATGTCTCCAATAGGTAATAGTTGCAATGTGTATGTATAAAAACCTGTTTTATTGCAACACTTTGTACTTACTATTTAATAGCCACGTATAAAATGGTGCAAGTGCTTGGGGTTAAGTGAAATACTAACGCTTTGGTGATTATATGCTCGTTTAACACTTAGCCAAGCTGTTGTGGTAATTATAGCTTAAATAAGCAATTATATTGCTAATAATGCGCTGTTTATAAGCGTAAGATACAGATATTACAGAAAATTTGAAGCAGTAAAAAAGCGCAAGCCAAAGCCTGCGCTTTTAATGTCATATTAACCGTCACTAATATGAGCAATGTAGCAAGTAGAGATGAACTTTTATGCTATTACTTGGGTCGAGTAAATAATAGCCATTAAGCAGTCACGCGCTTAAAACAAAGTGTCAGCATCCATGCTGTATTTCTTCCTTGGGCACTGAGGTCGTTACACTTTATTTATGCGATTAATTATTATTTAGATTTGACGGAGTGTCAACAGTAAATAATAATTATTATCAATTAAAGTAAATTAACATCTGTGCGTATTTATGTGAAAGTTTGAGAGAAAGCGTTAGTTGAGGATTTCATGTTTAAAATAAAAAATATAAAAGTTTCGCGCGTAGCCATTGCGCTCAGTCTGCTATTTTTGTGTAGTTGTTCGGCTTCGTTTACTTATAATAACTTAACGTGGCTTTCATCGTTTTGGGTAGATGACTACATTGACCTAAATAAGCAGCAAAACAAGCAACTCAAAAGTATTATTAACACAACCCAGCAGTGGCACCGCACCACGCAATTACCCGCCTACAAGCAAGATATACTAAATCTAAAAGGGTTATTTAATCAGCAGTTAGACTATCAGCAATTAAAGTCGCAAGTGGTATTGGCCAGAGCTCATTTTCAAAACATTCTTGAACATGCGCATATACCGCTCGCGCAGTTAGGGCTTACGCTTTCTTATGCGCAGCGCGAAGAGCTTATTGCTAATATCCAAACGCAAATTAACGAAGAATACGAAGAGTTTACTGAATTAACAGCGCAGGAGCGCAAAAGCGAACGCCTAGAAAGGCAGCTCGATTACTACAAACAATGGCTAGGAAAGTTAACCCCTGTGCAAACGCAGCTTATTACCCAAGCTAACAATGCTCATTATGACTCTTCATTACTTTGGCATCAGTACAAGCAAACGCGTTTAAATGCAGCGCAGCAAGTACTTTTAAATAAAGCGCTCAGTGAGGCTGAATTTGTAAAACAATTAAGCTATGTAATTACACAGCGAGAAGCGTATATGAGCGAAGAGTTATTAGCCAGTAATGATGCAAACTTAGCGCTCTATGTAAACCTACTTATTGAGCTAAATACCACATTGAGTGAGCAGCAACACGAGAGTGTAAATAATGAGTTTGATGAGCTAATTAATACGCTCACCGATTTAATTGAAGATTAATGCTTATTTAAGCTAAGGCTCACATTAGCCAAAAAGCTAACGTATTGTTTGCTAATTAAGCATGTGTAACTTTTTATAAATTTTACGCTTATTAAGGAAGTTAGCGCGAGGCGTACTGCGGTGGATGAATTTACAACAGGGCGTTTGGTTTTTAGTCAGGGCAAAGCCTTTGAAGGCGATTTAATTGCACCTAGAGTGAAAAATTTCAAACCACACAGGTCACCTCGCCCTCGATAAATGCTAAGATAATATTTCATATTTAATAACGTCCTATCTGATCGATTTTAAAATATATCACGTACGCTTCTCACTTATTTGTTGCTTGATTATCCTCGTTATATCTAACAAATGAAGCAAAGCGACACCATGGTGATAATTAAAACGCGCGCATATTAAGGTTTGTAATGGCTGCAGTTTATGGTTACTGATTTAAAAGGAATGCTCAATACGTGGTATCCGCTTCGTGATGAACAACAATGGGTGCTAGCAACCTTGTACCAAATTGAAGGGTCTAGCTATCGAAAATTGGGCGCGATGATGCTTATTTCGAGCCTTGGCCAGCGCTTAGGCATGCTTTCGGGTGGCTGTTTAGAGGCTGATATTCAGCGCCACGCCAAACAGGTTATGACCTCATTACATTCTAAAACTATTACCTACGATGCAACCGATGAAGACGACTTAACATTTCAGCTAGGAATTGGTTGTGGTGGTGTAGTGCATATTATTTTGCAAAGCGTTAATAGTGAAAACGAATACTTACAATTAGATAGCATGTTTAATGCGCTTAAAAATAAGCAATCGGGGCACTACACACAGCAAATTAAACCTTTGGTGGCAAAGGGGTCAGGCGTTTTTAAAACCGCGGCGCAGCAGCACAACTTATCTTTAAACCGCAAAGCAGCGCTTTTAGAGCAAGATAAAGTCCAACGTTTAGAAGTGGCTATTTACCCCAGCGCACATTTATTAATTGTCGGTGGTGGCGCTGATGCGATACCAGTATACGCGTTTGCTAAACAACTCGGGTGGATGGTAAGTGTATGGGATAGCCGAGCTGCAAATGCTAAAAGAGACTACTTTAAGCATGCCGATAATATTTTGCGTTGCCCAGCTACGCAGCTTAAACAATTTTGCGAACAGCACAAAGTGGATGCCGCTGTTTTAATGGCCCACAGTGTAGAGCTTGACTCACAGGCGTTAGCCGCACTTGAGCTAAGCCAACTAAAGTACATGGGATTACTGGGGCCTGCACATCGCCGAGCGCAAGTGTTTGAACATGCAAATACAACGGTAAACAAGGTAGTAGCGCCTGTATTTGGTCCTGTTGGGCTTAATTTGGGAGGCGACTCGCCAGAGAGCATAGCTTTGTCGCTCATTAGCGAAATTCATGCGGTATTTGCTAATAAAGATGCTACATCGTTAAGTAATTGGGGCAACTAAGGTGCGCGTAGCAAAGGTTATTTTGGCCGCTGGGCAATCGTCGCGCTTTAACGGCTGTAAGCTTATAGCCGATGTAGGTAATAAACCAATGATTTGCCGCGCCGTAGATACCTTACAAGGTGATGACACATTACCCATATACGTGATTAGCGGTGCTTGGCATGCGCAAATTGAACACGCGTTACGTGGCTATAACAATGTTGAAATACTGCATAACCCACACTGGCAAATAGGCTTAGGAAAATCCATTGCGCTGGCAACACACACTATAAGTAAGGCGCACTCATTAGAGGGGATTTTATTTATGCTGGCGGATCAGGTTGAGCTTAGTGCTACACACATAAATACTTTAATTACTCATTTTAACAACAACCCCTCGCGCTGGTGCGCTGATTATGGCGAGCGCCTTGGCGTACCTGCTGTATTTCCTGCCTGTGATTTTAATACACTCGCAGCGCTAAATTGCGATAAAGGCGCTCAACATTTGCTGCGCGATACACAGGTTGACGTTAATACTATTTTACTTAAGCAGGCAAGCACAGATATCGACACTCAACAGCAATTAAAGCAGTTTATTAATAATAACAACAACCTAAGTGTAAGCGAATAAACTAAAAAATATAGCCTAAACTTTAGGTTAAACGTTCAAAACGAGATTAAATTTTTAACAGTTATGCCAGTGCGCATTTTAAATGTGCGCTGCAATGCAAAGCGTAATAGTTTCAACGTACGGTGGTATAAAAAGTAACGTGTATGGGTCATGCGTTACTTTAATTTTATTTAGGCTTAATGAAGGGGCAAGCTATGGTGACGTTTACAGTTAATGGCAAAGAGGTTAAATCGCAAGCAAGTGCAGATACACCTTTGCTGTGGGTTATTCGCGATGAAATAGGGTTAAAAGGAACTAAGTTTGGTTGTGGTATTGCTATGTGCGGTGCATGTACAGTGCATTTAGATGGGCAAGCAACGCGCTCGTGTGTATTACCCGTGGGCGCAGTGGCAGGAAAAAACATTACGACCATTGAAGGACTTAACAACGCGCACCCGCTGCAAAAAGCGTGGGTCGATGAGCAAGTACCTCAGTGTGGTTACTGTCAATCGGGGCAAATTATGCAAGCTGCTACGTTATTAGCAGACAATCCAAATCCAACAGATCAAGAAATAGTAAATCATATGAATGGCAACTACTGCCGCTGTATGGCGTACAAGCGTATTAAATCGGCTATACAACGTGCAGCTGATGAATCGCAAAGTGCAGTACAAATGTTTAACCCCAAAGAGCTAGACGTGTAACTGGAGCCGACAATGAAAAAACTATTTCAAAAAAATACCGAAACCGTAGACTTAAACCGTCGCTCTTTTATGATTAGTACAGCAACTGCTGGCCTGGTTATGGCATTTGCTCCGGCTTTATTTTCAGGTGAACTTAGCGCCAAAGAGTCGATTGCACAACAATTGTTTTCACCGACAATTTGGTGGACTATGAACCAGCAAGGTGAAGTAGTCGTTAGTATTGCCAAAGCTGAAATGGGCCAACACGTAGGCACCGCCTTAGCGCGTATTGTGGCAGATGAGCTTGAGTGCGACTGGGATAAAGTGTCAATCACGTATGTAGATACGCACGAAAAGTGGGGCTACATGGTTACAGGTGGCTCGTGGTCGGTGTTTCAAAGCTTTAAGCCGCTTTCACAAGCTGGCGCCGCGGGGCGTATAGCCCTTATAGATGCAGGGGCTAATATGCTTGGGGTTAAACCGGAGCAGTGCCACGCTAGTAAAGGGCGCATAATTGCAGGCGATAAATCGCTCAGTTATGCCGATATTGTTAAAAATGGTGAGTTTAACCGTACCTTTAGCAGTGAAGAAGTTGCAAAACTGCCGTTAAAGCCTGCCAATAAACGCCACTTAACGGGTTTAAAACAAGACTTTAAAGCGCTTGATATTCCGGAAAAAACAAATGGTACTGCCGTATACGGCATAGATGTAGAGCTTGAAGGCATGGTGTATGCGCGTCCTGTGATCCCACCAACACGTTATGGTAGTGAAGTGACACAGGTGGACGATAGCGCTGCAAAAGCAATAAAAGGATATAAAGGGTTTGAGATTTTAAACGACCCGAGTAATACCGTACAAGGCTGGGTGGTGGTTTTAGCTGACAATTACCCCAGTGCTATTAAAGCGGTAGATGCGCTAAAAGTAACCTATAAAAAAGGGCAAACAGCTAATGTTACAGAGGTCGATATTCAATCCCTGGGCGAAAAATTATGTAACGATAGCAACGCTGGCACCTTATTTGTTAATGAAGGTGATACCGCTAAAATGCAGGCTGAGGCAACGCAGTCGCTTGAGTCACTGTACACCACAGCAACTGCAAGCCATTATCAATTAGAGCCGCTTAACGCGGTGGCAGAGTTTAAACAAGACAAGTGGATTATCCATACCGGTAATCAGTGGCAGTCTTTAACATTACCTGCATTGGCCAAGGCGTTAGAGGTTGAACAAAATAACGTTATTATTCGTCCTTATTATTTAGGCGGTGGATTTGGGCGTCGCTTATTTGGCGATTGGACCGTGCCTGCAGCATTAACAGCAAAAGCGATTGGCAAACCCGTAAAACTGGTATTTACGCGCGCTGACGATAGCTTATTTGATCAATCACGCTCTGCCTCTACAGCTAAATTAACAGCTTCGTTTAATGAAAATGGCGAGCTCAGTGCAATGGAGCATGCTTTTGCAGCAGGTTGGCCAACAAAAGCAATGGCACCTGGCTTTTTATCACCAGGGGTTGATGGCAAAGGTAAGTTTGATGCATTTTCAGCCTCTGGAGCCGATCACTGGTACAGCATGGATAACCACCGTGCCCGCGCAATTAATAACGAATTAGCGCAAAGCACATTTACCCCAGGTTGGCTTCGCTCGGTAGGCCCTGGCTGGATAGCATGGAGCCTAGAGTCTTTTATCGACGAAATAGCGCACAAACAAGGGATTGATCCGGTTGAGTTTCGTTTATCAATGCTCGATGGCAAAGGTAAACAAGCAGGAAAAGCTCCTGAAAGCGTGGGCGGAGCGCTGCGCTTAAATGCGGTACTTAAAAAAGTGTCAGCGAAGGTCGCAAATGTTAAGCTGGGTGAAAATGAAGGCATTGGTTTTTCAGTAAGTTCAGGCCAAGAGCGTAATATGCCAGCGTGGATTGCCACAGCAGCCCATGTGCACGTAAATAAAAGCGATGGCAAAATTACGCTTAAAAAGCTTTACGCCGTGGTAGATGCAGGTTTAATTGTTCACCCAGATGGTGCACTAGCCCAGCTTGAAGGTTCGTTATTGTGGGGCACAAGCCTTGCGTTACATGAATCAAATAATTACCAAAACGGACAAGTAGCAGCCACTAACTTTAACACTTACTTGCCACTTAGAATGCAAGATGTGCCTGATATGGACATAGAGTTTGTACAAAGTGATGAGTTTCCAATGGGCTTAGGTGAGCCTGGAGTAATTGGTGTTGCACCAGCTATTGGAAATGCGGTATTTAATGCAGTCGGGGTACGGTTACGTAATTTACCCATGAAACCCAATGAGCTTAAAGCAGGTCTTTCGGCCTAGTTAAGTGCTAACAAAGCGCGTAAGGCACAGGCTTTACGCGCTTTGAACTTAGCGATGAATTATTAAAATGTTAAAGGCTTTTTTATGCTAGTCGACCCAGCAGGGCGAAAATTTAGTTATCTACGTTTATCTATTACTGATGTATGTAATTTTAAGTGTGTGTATTGCTTACCGGATGGTTATCAATGCGATCACGACCGAGACTTTCTTTCACTTAACGAAATTAGCAACACCGTAAACGCCTTTGCTCATCATGGCATATCAAAGTTACGCATTACTGGCGGTGAGCCAACCCTCAGAAAAGATTTTATAGATGTAATTCGTGCGGCAAAAGACACCCAAGGTATTACCAAAATAGCCGCCACTACAAATGGTTACTCAATGCATAAACATGTTAAAGATTGGGCACACGCTGGGCTCAATGCAATAAATGTTAGCATCGACAGCCTAGACCCACGTATGTTTAATACCATTACCGGCAATGATAAGTTTGCCACGGTTATGAAAGGAATAGACACGGCCCTAGAGAGCGGCTTAGATTCAGTAAAAATAAACAGCGTACTAATGAAACAGTACAATGGCCGTGCCCTTGAACCTTTTTTAGCGTATTTAAAGCACAGGCCCGTAACGATGCGTTTTATTGAGCTAATGCAAACAAACGACAATAAAGCATTTTTTGATGCTAACCATATATCGGGGCAATCCATAAAAGAGCAGTTGCTTCGCGCTGGTTGGCAGCCCATTATACGCGATGTAACGGCGGGGCCTGCGCAAGAGTTTTTCCATCCTGATTATTTAGGCAAAATAGGGTTAATAATGCCTTACAGTAATGACTTTTGTGCTACCTGCAACAGGCTAAGAATTTCATCACTGGGGAAACTGCATTTATGTTTGTTTTCTGAGCAGGGTATATCACTTAGAGAATACATGAGTGATAACACTAATCAGGCATTAATTGATCAGTTAGCGCGTTATATAAAAACAAAAAAACCAACGCACTTATTGCACCAAGGTAACACCGGGGTCACTACAAACTTATCTATGTTAGGTGGGTAAAGGCGTAAATGTAGTGTAATTCGCTACTGAGTTTACTGTTTTCGCTACACAGTTTGATAAAATGACTGTTTTTACCTGTTTAGCTACTTGTTATATTTAATTTTAGCGTTACACTAAATTTTTTATTATTTTAAGTTTTTTGAATGGATATAGCAGCACTTAGTAGTGCTAAATCATTAAGAAGAAACGTTCTGAAATGGATGTGCTTGTGTTTTGGTTTTGTCTCATTGTTTTTTGCTGCGTTTAATATTTTTTTAAATAACTTTGCGTTATTAGGCTATTTAGAAATAGCGCTCACTGTATTTTGTGCCTACACCTACCACCGCTTAAACACACACGCACTCGAAGTATGGCAATCTGTTGTTATGTGCATATTTGTCACCTTTGTTATTGTATTAGGTAATTATTTAGCAAAGCCAATAAATGGTTTGTATGTGTGGTCGTTTGCGTTACCTGTGTTGTATTACCTACTGTTAGGTAAGCGCTATGGCATTGTATTATCGGCTTTGTTGTTTGTACTCCAGGGAGCCATATTATTAACCAAAGCATCGCAACTTCCTCTAACAACGCTTAACTTCAGTTTAAATCTTGCCTTTGTTTATATCAGCATTTGGGCCATTTCTCATGTATTTGAAGGCAGCCGTGCTTTATCGTCTAAACGGCTGAAAAACCTGGCCTTGTTAGACCCACTTACTGGGGCTGCAAACCGTTTATCAATGAACCATTACTTTGCAGTAGAGCTTAAAGATAAGTCGCAACTTTATTTGTTTTTACTCGACCTAGACTTTTTTAAACAGGTTAACGACACCCATGGCCACGCAGTAGGGGATGAAGTGCTAATTGAAGTCGCCACTTTATTAAGGGTTGTATTGGCAAAAGGGTATGTATTTAGAGTGGGCGGGGAAGAGTTTGCTTTACTACATTCTTTTGCGTCACAAAATGATGCATTGGCAATGGCCGAAACCATAAGAGAAAAACTCAACAATACGGCATTTGAGATTGATGGGCTAAAAATAAATGTAACTGCCAGTATAGGCGTTGTTAAGTATCGCCAAGGCGACACGCTTGAAAAGTTTGTAATTAAAGCAGATAAACAACTGTATAAAGCAAAAGAATATGGCCGCAATAAAGTGTACTTTCAATCAAATGCCAACCTGATTGAAGAGCCTCAAATAGCCTAAGTACGAGGCTAGTACATTTGCTCAAAATTTGGGATGTTGTTTTCCCAAATTGGTTTGTCTTTACCTAGGTATTCTCTCACTGCATCAAAAAATAAACGTGTTCTTACCGGTAAGTCTCTGTGTGGATACACCGCATACATATGGCTAAACTCTTTTAACTTAACATCCGTTAAAATGGGCACCAATTGACCTTGTGTAATTTCTTTATCGATAATAAATGCTGGCGCAACAAAGTAGGTAGTCCCTGAAATAGCTTTCATTAGCAGTACTTCAGCGTCGTTTGCTCTGTACACGCTTTTTATTTTTAGCTCGCACGGCTCACCTTTACTATCGTAGTAATCTATGGTTTCTACGCGCATAGCGTTACTTGCATAACTTGCAGCGGGTAACTGCACCAGCTCTTCTATGGTTTGTGGCATACCATAGGTTTTTATAAATTCAGGGGCGGCTACAATAAGCAGCCGGTTACGAGCAATTTTACGCGCAATTAATGAGGAGTCTTTAGGCTCACCAATTCTAAATGCTAAATCAAAACCTTCAGATACAATATCAACTAGCCTATCGTCGAGGCGCAGTTCTACTTCTACTTGTGGAAAACGTTTTTGAAAGTCGTTAAGCACAGGTTGTAAATAACGCCGACCAATTAATGTTGACGAGGTAACCTTTAACACACCGCGTGGCTCTAAGTGGTAGTTTTCGGCCATACGTACGGTTTCACCAAGTAGCTCTCTTAGCTCTGACGCTTTTTTAATCATTTCTGCGCCCGCCGCCGTTAACGAAAACGAACGGGTGGTGCGGTTTAATAACCTAACACCTAGCTCGTCCTCTAATCGACTGATTTGTTTAGATATAACAGAACGGTCTATGTTTCTTATTTCTGCAGCTTTGGCAAAAGAGCCTTGTTCTACCACTTCAAGCAGCATTAAAAGCCGGCTTGTTGTATCCATTATGATCACCCAATAAATGTTATTGATGCCATTTTGGCATTAATGAATTTATAAATCTATGGTTTTTGTCCGCAAGTATAGTCCGTAACATGCCAGGTAAATAAAGGAGCGTCTTCATGAATAAACATTTAATTGCTGCTGCATTAGCTGCGGCAACTCTATCCTTAGCGGGCTGTGCCGATGAGAGCGCACCTAATGCGCAGCAACAACAATTGCAACCTATCGATGTGGCACAAGTTTTAATTAAACCAGTACAAAGCTGGCACACCTACACCACGCGTTTAGAATCGCCGCAAGAAGTTGCGCTGATGCCGCGTGTATCTGGGGTGATTGATAGCATTGAATTTAAAGAAGGTGATGTTGTTAAGCAAGACGATGTGTTGTTTCAACTTGATGAGCGCCCCTTTGCAGCGGTTGTAGCAAGCCTAGAAGCGCAAATACACAGCGCAGAAGCTGCACTTGAACAAGCAAAAAGTGAAGATAAACGAGCAGTACGCTTATTAGAGCGTAAAGCTATTTCAACAGAACAGGCACAGGCGCGTACCTCAACGCTTCGCCAGCGCGAAGCACAACTTGCAGCGCTGCAAGCACAGCTTACCTCTGCAAAGCTCGATTTAGAATTTACATCAGTAGTTTCGCCGATTGATGGTGTTATCTCACGCGCAAATATTACCAAAGGTAATAACGTATTAGCGGGTCAAAGTGTATTAACATCTATTGTCTCTAACAAAGCGATGTATGCCTACTTTGATGTTGATGAGCGTACTTGGAATAGCGCCTTTAACGATGTAACCGCACAAAGCCGCCAAACAGTTGTTATGCAAAAAGTAGGGCAAAAAGAGTTTGCTTACCAAGGCTATATTAACTTTATTGATAACCAAATTAATTCAGCAACGGGCACTTTACGTGTACGTGCGGTATTTGAACAAGATAACAATCAACTACGTGCAGGTTCTTTTGCTCGCGTTAACTTGGCAGCAAACGAAGTGAGCGAAAAAGTAATTATTCCTGAGCGTGCTATTGGCACCGATTTAAAAAATCGCTTTGTGTTAACCGTTGGCGAAAACAACGTGCTTGAATACAAATTAATAGAAGTAGGCGAGCGCTATGGTGCGTTACGCGCTGTTACTGCTGGCCTAAGCGAAGGCGATATTATTGCGGTAAATGGCCCTGCACGTGTAGGCCCAGGTATGCCAATTTCGCCAAATACAGTGACAATTGATACAAGCGGCGTGGCTTTTACACTGTCAAACGACAACGCGCAGCTAATGGCTAAGCAATAAGGTTTATTGATGAAATTTTCACACTTTTTTATTCAGCGACCAATTTTTGCAGCCATGCTGTCGTTGGTTATTTTAATTGCTGGTGGTATTTCACTATTTCAACTTCCTGTAAGTGAATACCCAGAAGTTGTGCCACCTACTGTTGTGGTAACAGCAAATTACCCAGGTGCTAACCCAACCGTTATTGCGCAAACTGTGGCAACGCCCCTTGAGCAAGAAATTAATGGTACTGAAAACATGCTTTATATGTTTTCGCAAGGTACCAGCGATGGCCGCATGACATTAACGGTAACCTTTGCGTTAGGTACGGATTTAGACCGTGCACAAGTACAAGTACAAAACCGTGTAAACAGTGCATTGCCACGTTTACCCGAGGAAGTTCAACGTTTAGGTGTTGTGGCCGAAAAATCATCACCCGATTTAACCATGGTGGTGCATTTATACTCGCCTGAAAACAGCCACGACACAGCGTATTTATCTAACTATGCCGACATTCATATTAAAGATGAAATTGCCCGTTTACCGGGTGTAGGCGATATTCGTTTATTTGGCGGTGGTAAGTACTCTATGCGTGTGTGGTTAAACCCAGATGCATTAGCAGCGCGTGAGCTTACTGCAACGGATGTTGTGGCCGCTTTGCGCTCGCAAAATCAGCAAGTTGCCGCGGGTAGCTTAGGTGCACAGCCAATTTCTAACGACAGCCAATTTCAAATTTTATTAAACGTAAAAGGGCGTTTAAATAGCGTTGAAGAATTTGAAAACGTTATTATTAAAGTAGGTGACGAAGGCCAGTTAACACGTTTATCTGATGTAGCACGTGTAGATTTAGGTCTAGATACGTACGCACTTCGCGCTGAAATGGATAACCAGCCAGCACTTGCAATGCCTATTTTTCAACGCCCAGGTTCAAATGCGATTGAGCTTTCAGACCAAGTACGTGAAACAATGGCGCGTTTGTCAGAAGATTTCCCAGCGGGTGTTGAGTACGACATTGTATATGACCCTACTGTGTTTGTACGTGGTTCAATTGATGCGGTAATTGCTACATTGCTAGAGGCAATAGTATTAGTTGTTATTGTTGTAATTGTATTTTTACAAACATGGCGCGCATCTATTATTCCACTGATTGCAGTACCTGTATCATTAATTGGTACGTTTGCTGTAATGCAATGGCTAGGCGTGTCTATTAATACACTTTCGCTGTTTGGCTTGGTACTGGCAATTGGTATTGTAGTTGATGATGCGATAGTTGTTGTTGAAAATGTAGAGCGAAATATAGAACAAGGGCTTTCGCCTTTAGAGGCAACACGTGTTGCTATGAGCGAAGTAACCGGGCCAATTATTGCGATAGCGCTAGTGCTGTGTGCGGTATTTATTCCTACTGCATTTATTACCGGTTTATCGGGTCAGTTTTATAAGCAATTTGCACTAACAATTACTATTTCGACTGTTATTTCGGCGTTTAACTCGTTAACCCTGTCGCCTGCGCTATCGGCATTATTATTAAAATCGCACGATGCAAAACCAGATGCATTCACGCGTTTACTTAATAAACTGTTTGGTGCGTGGTTATTTAAACCGTTTAACCGCGTGTTTGACCATGGTGCTAAAGGCTACGAAAAGCTGGTACAAAAGCTTATACGTATGAGCGTTATTGTTATGGTGGCCTATGTTGCGCTGGTGGGCGGTACAATTAAATTGTTTGATACCGTACCGGGTGGCTTTATTCCACAGCAAGATAAGCAATATTTAGTTGCGATTGCGCAACTGCCAGATGCAGCCAGTTTAGACCGCACCGAAGATGTGCTCTCGCAAATGCAAAAAATAGCATTAGAAGTACCAGGCGTTGCACACACCGTGGCGTTTCCAGGCTTATCGGTAAACGGTTTTACTAACAGCCCAAATAGCGGCATTGTATTTACGCCACTTGAGAACTTTGATAAACGCACCGACCCTAGTCAATCAGCGATGGCAATTGCCGCACAGTTAAATCAGCGTTTTGCAGCTATTGATGAAGCGTTTGTGGCTGTATTTCCGCCGCCACCAATTCAAGGCTTAGGCACAACAGGTGGCTTTAAACTGCAAATTGAAGATAGAGCAAATAAAGGCTTTGATGCACTATTTAATAGTTTGCAAACCATTATTGGTAAGGCGCAGCAAGACCCCGCGTTAATGGGCTTATATTCAAGCTTTCGCATTCAAGTACCACAAATGGATATTGATATAGACCGCGAGCAAGCGCTTATTCAAGGTATTCCTCTTGATGAAGTATTTGACGCATTGCAAATATACCTAGGCTCTGTGTATGTGAATGACTTTAATATGTTTGGTCGTACTTATCAGGTTAATGCGCAAGCTGATGCTGATTTTCGCCTTGACCCTGAGCAAATCCTTAACCTAAAAGTACGTAACAGTGCAGGAAATATGGTGCCGCTTGGCTCGGTACTTACAGTTACACCAACAATAGGACCTGACCGTGTAATGCATTACAACGGTTACCCAAGTGCAGAACTAAACGGCAGCCCAGCACCTGGTTATAGCTCTGATCAGGCACAAACTGCTATTGAAACAATATTAGCCGACAACCTGCCAACGGGTATTGAATACGAGTGGACAGAAGTAACGTACCAACAAGTACTTGCAGGTAACACCATGGTTTATGTATTCCCATTAGTTGTGTTGCTTGTATTTATGGTGCTTGCTGCGCAGTACGAAAGTTTGCGTTTGCCACTGGCCATAATATTAATTGTACCGATGACTATTTTCTCAGCACTATTAGGTGTGTGGTTTGTAGGCTCAGACAATAATATATTTACTCAAATTGCATTAATTGTACTGGTGGCACTCGCCTCTAAAAACGCCATATTAATGGTAGAATTTGCCCGCGACCAACACGGCGGTGGGTTAACGCACTTTGAGGCAATATTAGCGGCGTGTCGTATGCGTTTACGCCCAATATTAATGACCTCAATTGCCTTTACAGCTGGGGTTGTACCTTTGGTACTTGCAACCGGTGCCGGCGCCGAAATGCGCCACGCAATGGGTAACGCGGTATTTGCAGGCATGATAGGGGTAACGGTGTTTGGCTTATTATTTACACCTGTGTTTTACATGTTAGTTGTGAAAAAGCAGCAAAAAGCAAAGGGGTTATCGCATGACTAATTTTATCGCTAAACCTATCAAAACGCGCTTAACGTTAAGTGCTGTGTTAGTGGCTGCTTTTTTATCTGGTTGCGCTAGCAAAATAGATACACAAAGCGAGCAAAACGCTATTAACGATTTTGTAGCTCAAGCAAATATTGCCAGCAATGTTGCCATTGCAGATGAAACAAATTGGTGGCACAAGTTAGAGTCAAAGCAGCTAAATGCTTTGGTTAATAGCGCACTTACCAATAACTACAATTTGCAAACAAGCCAATTAACGCTCAAAAGTACCCTTGCCCGACTTGGTGAGCAAAAAGCGCAATATTTACCCCAAGGCGGGGTAAATATTGGCGCAGCACGAAGCGATGCACCGAGTGTGTTTGACCGTCAATCGAGTGCTAACATAGCGCTTGATTGGCAGTTAGATTTATTTGGCCGTATTACTGCTTTGGTTGATGCTGCAAATGCATCGGCCATGAGCCAAGCCGAGCAAGTACGTTCACTGCAAATTGAAGTGGTATCGTCTGTTGTTAAAGGGTTTGTAAGCTATCAAGGTAATGTTGAAAAACAACACATTATAGCCATGCAAATTAACGCATTAGAGCAAAGCATTGAGGTACTTCAAGCACGTGTAGATGAAGGCGTTGCCAACGAGCTTGACCTAAACCGTACAATGGCACAGCTTAGGCAGCAAGAAGCTCTAATGCCCGCTATTGAGTATGCTAAATACAGCGACTTATCAACTTTAGCTGTGCTTACAGGTAAGCTTGCGCAAGACATTGCGATAGACAATGAGCAAAACCTGCTGGAGCAAAGCTTTAGCGTTGCGCTTAAAAATGCCAATAGCGCCATTGCCCTTCGCCCTGATATAAGCCGTGCATTGTATGATTTTAGCCAAGCTAACAGCTTAAGTGTGGCGGCAAGTAAAGCCTTACTACCTGATATTAGCTTATCAGCCTTTGCAGGCGTAGTGAGCATAGACAGCACGGGCTTAAAAAATACTGATCAGCAATGGCAAGTAGCCCCCCAAGTGCAATGGTCAATATTAAGTTACCCCGCACTCCTTGCCCAGCGCGATGCACAGCAGTTTTTAAGTGAAGCTGCCTACAGCGACTATCAGCAAATAGTATTAAATGCGGTGACTCAAAGTGAACTTTCATTGCAAATGTTGGTCAATCAACAACAGCAAGAGCGTTATGCTAAACAGCGCTATGGCTTTGCAAATAAAGCATTTTTACAAGCACAGGCGATGTACGAAGAAGGCCAAATACCGTACTTAGAGTTGTTAGATGCACGCCAGGATGTTTTAATGGCACAAGAAAATGCTGTTGACACAACTATTGCTACATTGCTTGCTAAAGTGAATGCTTATCAGGCATTTAACGGCCAATGGAGCTATGCACTGAGCAGTACAAAATAGGTAGAGTTAATTGAATGAGCAATACTGAATTATCACATCAAGGCAGCCCCTTACAAACAATGCGCGCTATTGTTTTATCACAACCAGATGAGCAAATATGCTTGCAAGATGTTGAGGTTGATATACCCGAGTGCGCCGACAACGAATTGTTGGTAAAGCTTGAGTATGTAGGCCTTAATCCTGCTGATGCCTATTTTGCTAAAACGGGCTTTTGTAAGTGGCAATACCCTCATATTTTAGGCCTAGACGCCGTTGGTGTGGTAGTTAAAGCTAACAAAGGTGTGTTTCCTGGGGTTGGCGAACGAGTAATGTGGCATGCCAATATAGGTAAGCAAGGGGTACTGAGTGAATACACCACGGTGCCTAACTTTGCTGTATCGGTTGTACCCGATGGGTTGTGCCCTGCAAAGGCTGCTACGCTACCGTGCGCTGGTATGGCCGCCCTTATTAGCTTAGATAAAATTGCCATTACGGAGGGCGACCAAATCCTAATCGAAGGTGGCTCTGGTGCGGTAGGGCAGTTTGCCATTCAATATGCTAAACAACGCGGTGCCGATGTATTTACCACCGCTTCAAAGCGTAATCACAAGCTGGTAAAGCAGCTAGGTGCCGATGTGGTATTTGATTATAACGACAAAAAGTTACGCGACAAAATTCGCCGCGAGCTTGGCCCACAAGGGTTTGATGCGGTAATTGATACCATGGGCGGTGAATCAACGCTTAGAAATATTGAATTAATGCGTTTTTGCGGGCGTATCGCGTGTTTAAACTCGCTGCCTCATTTTGATCAGGATTTAATGTACCACCGAGCGCCTAATATTAGTGTGGTGTCTATTGGTGGTGCGTGGCTTGCCAATAGTTTATGTGCACAGCAACGCTTAAGTTTTATGGGTAATTTATTGCTTGAAGGCGCGCTATCGGGCGATATTAAAACACCGGCAATCACTGCGGTTGACTTTACTGCTGACTCAGTCAGTGCTGCCTTAAATAACCAAATAGCGGGGGGCTTTACAGGCAAACACGTTGTGCAAATAAGTAGTTAACGTTGCCCACCTTATTTTAAAAACGCAGCCCAAGTGGCTGCGTTTTTTTATGCCTAAAAAAGAGCTTTTTATGAGTATGGGGCTTAATTGTTGCCAAATAGAGGTATTTCAGCGCACAAGTGTAAGCCTTTTAGTTTCAACAGTTTACGTCACCGTAAAGAAAATAAATTGAAAAAACTGTTAATTAATTGAATAGAGTAATTGATCTAAACTGATTTTTATGACGTAATGTAGGTATTATTTATCTGGTCGGATGAGTTCAATCATGAGTTTACGTACAAAATTAAAAAAAGTATTACCAAGTATTTCAATCACTGAACAAGAAGCGCTAGACGCGGGTGATGTGTGGCTAGAAGGGTCTATCTATCAAGGTAAGCCAGATTTTAGCGCACTACGCGATGTGCCGGCTGCTAAGCTAAGTGCAGACGAGCAAGCATTCTTAGATGGCCCAGTACAAGAGCTACTAGGCATGATTGACGATTCAGTTATTCAAAACGGTATTCACTTACCAGATGACATATTAGAATTTTTGAAAAAAGAGCGTTTCTTCTCGCTTATCATTCCTAAATCGTTTGGCGGTTTAGAGTTTAGCCCTTATGCAAACTCGACTATTGTTGCAACCATTGCGACAAAAAGCTCTGCAGTAGCGGTAACTGTTATGGTTCCTAACTCTTTAGGCCCAGGTGAATTATTACTGCACTTTGGTACACAAGAGCAGCAAGCGCATTACTTACCGCGTTTAGCAAACGGCAGAGACATTCCATGTTTTGCATTAACAAGCCCAGAGGCGGGCTCTGATGCAGGTGGCATTCCAGATATTGGTACTGTCACCAAAGGCATGTACAACGGCGAAGAAGTACTTGGCCTTGAGATTACATGGGATAAGCGTTACATCACACTGGCACCAATTGCTACGGTACTTGGTTTAGCATTTAAAGTAGTTGATCCAGAAGGTTTACTAGGCGGCAAAGAAAACTTAGGTATTACCTGTGCGCTTATTCCTAAAGAACACCCAGGTGTAGAGCTTGGTAACCGCCATGACCCAATGGGAATTCGTTTTTATAACGGTACTACACGTGGTAACAAAGTATTTGTACCAATGGACTTTATTATTGGCGGCCAGAAAAACATCGGTCGTGGTTGGCAAATGCTGGTTAGCTGTTTAGGCGCAGGGCGTGGTATTTCATTACCTGCACTAGGTGTAAGTACATCACAAGTGGCGTTTAAATCAGCATCTGAATACGCAGCAGTGCGTGAGCAGTTTGGTTTAGCAATTGGTCAATTTGAAGGTATTCAAGAAAAACTAGCAGACATTGCAGGTAAAACATACCTTCAAGAAGCAATGCGCGTGCTGACAACTGAAGGCCTAGGCATGGGCTTAAAACCATCGGTTGTGACAGCAATAGCTAAATATCACATGACCGAGCTTGGTCGCGACGTATTAGATTCTGCAATGGATATTCAAGCGGGTAAAGCGATTCAAAATGGTCCACAAAATACCCTTGCAAGCGGTTACGTAGCACAGCCTATTGCTATTACAGTAGAAGGCGCGAACATTCTTACACGTAACCTGATGATTTTTGGTCAAGGTGTTATGCGTTGTCACCCTTATTTACAATCTATGGTTGAATCAATCCATAGTGAAGATAAAGGTGCAGATAAAGAGTTTAACGGCATTTTGCGTAAAACAATTGGTTACAGCACAGCAAATAGCTTACGTGCGTTCCGTTTAGGTGTTTTACCTTTTACTGCAAGTGCAAACTCTGCATTACCAGAAGTACGTGAATACGAAAAAGCCGTACATAAACTATCTGCAAAATTAGCAGTGTATGCCGACTTCTCGTTACTCGTACTTGGCGGTAAATTAAAGCAGGCTGAAATGCTATCAGCACGTTTAGGCGATGTAATGAGCTTTTTATACGCGGCAATGGCGTCAATTAAGTATTACGAGCAAAAAGTAGCAAGCAGCGAGCGCGAACAAGCAGCGCCGTACTTCCACTACGCGACACGTTTTGCACTGCAAAGCGCTGAAGAAGCACTGCATAAGTTTTTAGATAACTTCCCTGCAAGTGGTACTCGTAAGTTTATTCGTTTTGTAACAATGAACTACTCAACTAAAATGCCAAAAATTAGCGACGACTTAATTCGTGAATTAGCAAAACAAGCACAGCTTGATACCGCATTTAAAGCGCAAATTACGCATTTAGTTAAGCCTGTAGAAGGCGACGGTCATCACATTAACGAGCAAGCTTATAAAGCTAAAATGGCATCACTTGTTGAGCTGGCTAAAGTTAAAAAAGCGCTGCGCGCTAAAAAGATTAAACCAGGTACACGTTTTGCCATTACGCTAGATAACGCATTAGCGGCAAATGTAATTACTGCGGATGAACATGCGCAACTAATTGATTACAACAAAAAGCGTGAAAAAGCGATTCGCGTTGATGAGTTCGACTTTGACATGAACTTATTAGATGACAACGCACAACCAGTTAACCCACTTAAAAGTGTAGTTAATCAATAAAATTCAATGATGCAAAGCGCCCGCTGTATCGGCGCTTTTATTCTTGATTAAAAAATTAGTGTGGAGCCTCGTTTGTTTAAAACCAAGCGGGGCTTTTTTATGTGTTTTATAAAGTAGAGATAGATAGCGGTATTGATTTGTAAGCGAGTATGTATGTGCAGAGGTTTAAAAGAGACACTTATAATCTTGAAAAAGAGCTGATAACTCCGTTGGCACCTTGCTGTAATACATGGGTAGGATACCCACTGAATTAAAACGTTGAACAGTTTAGCGTTCGAAATAACTCATTAGCTGCGTTAAAAACTTCCCATATAGATAAACTATATAACCAAGTTTTTGCCTTGTTATTGAGCTATTTATCTATCGCTATAATTGCTCACTAATTCAATACAGCGGGTATTATTTGTGTTTTACGTACATCACTATGACCTAGTTGTGTTTGTACTGTACGTATATCAGCGCCGCTTTGCAGCAAGTGCGTAGCAAATGAGTGGCGCAAAGTATGTGGGGTAACGTGTTTATTAATATGTGCTTTTGTCGAAGATAGTTTAACTGCCTTTCTTACCCCTAAATGATCTAAGTGGTGACATCTTATTACTCCTGTTTCAGAGTCCGTACTTAATTTATGCCATGGGAACAGAAACTGCCATTGTAAAGACTTATTAGCGCTTGGGTATTTTTTACTAAGTCGATGAGGCATCCATACACCGGTGTACGTATCATTTTTTAAATCTAACTGTAAATATTCATCAACTTGAATTATTTGATTTCTTAGCATTGGTATTAATTCTTCAGCAAGTGTCACAGTACGATTTTTATTACCTTTGCCGTTCCAAATTCGAATGAAGCTATAGTCAAAGTCAATATCGTGAACTCGTAAACGCAGTACCTCCATTAATCGCATACCACTGCCATAAAGTAATCCACAGGGTAAATAGTGCTTTGCTACACAGTGTTTAAATAGCGCTGAAACTTCTGTTTGAGTAAGCACGACGGGTAGTTTTCTTGGGCGTTCACTTTTTACAAAGTCTAATCATAATGAAAGGGGGCTCTTAATTATTTCTTTATATAGGAAACTTAGCGCATTTAGTGCCTGCGCTTGTGTGCCTTGCGCTACGTTTTGCGAGTTTACTAAATGGTTCAAATACGATTCCACTTGAGTGTCTCCCATAGAGCTTGGGCGCTGCATATTATTAAAGCGGATATAGCTAGCTATCCAAAAAAGATAAGCTTCAATGGTGCTCTTTGCATACCGTTTGCTATACATATGGTCTTTAATCATGGTTAGAAAGAGAGATTTCATAAATGATATTCAACTTTTAAAAACGCACTGTATATATAGACAGTTTTTCGTGTTTTGTCCAATAACATTATTAAAAGTCGTTTTGGTGTATTTTAACAACAATAACTTTACAAAATACGTAATTACTTGTTTACATAGAAGTTGTTTAGTGGAATTATTAAGCAATGTAATATACGCCGTTTTGGGGTGTTATAAACCCCCAAAGTGGTGTTCAATAAGCTGTTATATGCTTTCCAAGAAAGTATTCTTTAAGTTTTATGGTTTGGTGCGTGGTTATTTTTTTGCGCGTCAAACTCAATGTGTTTTAACGTGTAGTGTGTGATTCTAATTTTAGCGCATACAAGCAGGTTGTGTTTTACGCTAAATTCGGTTTGGCGCAATTCACTAATAAGTGTTGCCTTTATTACCTTTTTCAAAGGTGGCAACACTATTAATTAGTTCAACCTTTCGTGTGTAGCGTAAAAATTCACGGTTAGGTTTTTATATTACGGCAACTGCCAGTTTGTGTAGCTTTTGGTATTACTACCGCTGCATATAACAAGTTGCTCAAGCGGGACAAATAACAGTTGGCCGCGCTCGTGCCTCGCACAGTATAGCCAACCATTATTTGCCCCTTAGCAAAGCGTTATATCACATCGTGGCTAGGAAATATCATGAAGATAAAAGAAGCAGAAATAAGAGAAAACATAGCAGAATATATAAAAACCCTTGATCCCAACTTAAAAGTTGTGGCGCAGGAGCATTACATAAAAATGCCGAATGGTCGAACTGCTTATGTTGATATATTAGCGAAAGATGAGTTTGGTTGTTTTACTCTAATTGAATTGAAAAAAAGTGATCAGACGGCTAGATCTGCTATTCAACAGTTAATGAAGTATGCAAACATGCTTAAAAACAAGAATAGATTAGAAGAAAGTCAAATTCGATGTGTAGTAATCTCAACCGTTTGGCGAGAACTTGAAGAAGCATTTGATGAATACTCACGGGTTTCTCAATATGAATTTACAGGCTATAGTATAGTGTATAAGCCTAATGAAGAACCTATATTTCAACAAATTGTCCCTAAATATAATAGTGGTGATCTAAGCCCTTTAAAAAACTTTATTTTCTTTGAGTTCAGTGAACAGAATGAACGTGATAAAGCATATGCTGATTTTACGTCAACATTGGAATCATTACCTTCTTGTAATAGTGTTATTATAAAAATGGACTACACGGGGGGTGATAATAATATTATCCACCCATATGGGTTCTCATGGTCTATGTTTACGACTGATACCGATAGGTTATATAACGAAATATCTTCACTGCCAGTAAGGGAGCTAAATGACAATCACTTCGATATTGAAGGTATATTGAACTTATGGCAATTGGATGGAGCTGAGTATGAATTAAGAAGTAAAATTTTGCTCGAACAAGTTAGATTGAACTATGGTGTTGGTGAATATACAGGTCTTGCATTACATAGTTTAAATAATACCTTAAGTACATGGAGCCATGGTGAGCCTTTAGGCGTTGGAGACATGTTTTCAGATGCTTTATTTGATAGTGATGATATGCTTTCGATGGCGTGTGGTTTTACAGGTGATCACCCTTACGGGTTTAACATTAAGACTACGCCATGTAGAGAGTATCAGTTTAATATGGTTAGGAAAAAGCTTAATAAATTTTTATCTGCCAACTATCGATGGTGCAACCAAGTAGACTATATATTAAATACGTTACGAACAAAGGATGTCGCGGATATTAATGTATATAATCCTTTGAATTTTTTTGGCTTAATGTATGACCTTAAAAAACACTCATCTTCTCAAAGGATTCCATATCTTATCATCACAATCGACCGCGAAAATGCCGATAAAGAAGTTTACCAAGGCTTATTGGCTTGGACAGATAAAGAGAGAAATCCTAATAGCGCTAAAGAGGCTGTAATTACAGCCTATGATAGCATCGACAGTTTAAAAGCTCGAATGATATCTCAAGAACTAAATGATTATGATGAGAAATTATCTGAATCATATGGTTTAACGTATGAAGTGGTTACAGAAAAAAATAACACTTTATATAGAATTCAGAATGATGAAAATTCAGGTTACATGGAAATTATTGACTCTATTAGTACTTTAAATGACTTTGTTAGGGATAATGACAACCTTATTGAAGAGGTTGATTACTTACTTAATAAAGATCCCAGTTCAAATGTGAAAATTACATTTTAGTGCGTGTGATATAAAAACTAATAAACCTAACACCCATCTTAAATTTTGCACTTAATAAATAAACCTGACACCCATCTTAAATTTTGCACTTAACTCAATTAGAGGCTAGCTTTTATTTAGTGCAAAAAATAGGCAGGGTGTCTTATGGCAATTGCAAGAAAGCGACAAGTAAGTTTGGTTGATACAAAATACTATCACTGTATTTCACGGTGTGTTCGTCGTGCATTTTTATGTGGCGAAGACCGTTTCACTGGTCAATCTTACGAGCATCGACGAGGATGGGTTGAAGATAAGCTGGGTGAATTAGCTAAGGTATTTTGTATTGATGTGTGCGCTTATGCCGTAATGAGCAATCACACCCATTTAGTACTGTATGTAGATGATAAAAAGGCAAATAGGCTGAATGATAAAGCGATTGTTATTCGCTGGCATAAACTCTGTAAAGGCACATTGTTAACGCAAAAATACATACAAGGCGAGAAGCTAAGTAAAGTTGAACTCATCTTTTTCAATCAAACGGTAAAACAATACCGAGAACGTTTAGCAAGTATTAGCTGGTTTATGCGCCTGTTAAATGAAGATATAGCGCGAAGAGCAAATAAAGAAGATAATTGCACAGGGAGGTTTTGGGAGGGTAGGTTCAAATCGCAAGCTTTACTTGATGAAGCCGCAATTGCAGCGTGTATGGCCTATGTAGATTTAAACCCCATTAGAGCTAAAATAGCTAACACTCCAGAAGAGTCAGACCATACCAGCGCTCAAGTACGCTTAATATGTGCAAAAGAAGGCAAGCAGCCAAAGCAACTACTTCGCTTTGCAGGCATGTCACGTCAAGTAATGCCTAAAGGGCTGCCGTTTGAGCTTAAATCCTACCTTGAACTTGTTGAGCTAACAGGGCGAGTAATGCGAGAGGATAAGCACGGGCATATAGATAATATGACCCTTCCTTTGTTAGAAAGGCTTAATATATCATCAGAAAACTGGTTAAAACTCACCACACAATTTACGCGCGTATTTCATGGTGCAGTGGGCAGGCCAGCCTCACAAAAAGGGTATTGCGAAAACTTAAACCGAAAGCGGCGAGCGAATATCAGTAACTGCGCAAAGTTATTCGCTTAGAGCCAAATCACTTTTTGAGCACTCCAACTACATAATGTAGGGATTTTTTGTGGCTGGCATTTAAGCTTTATTTAGTAATACCTCTATTTTAAAACTCAAATTATTTTTGGACAGTTAAAAAACATAAATTCATTAGTTAACTTTAACTTGCCAGATTCAAGGTCGAAGTGCACCACCTTTACTAAACTATAAGTTCAGGAGGTGTGCCATGGGTACCCAATATTCACATTTATCTAACTTTGAACGTT
>Ga0208895_1000041_pt1 | contig 66900 bp, 57 predicted proteins | sample ETNtaG_10_FD_185765 | JGI IMG/M metagenome (GOLD analysis project Ga0208895, IMG submission 185765) | Marine microbial and viral communities from oxygen minimum zone, Eastern Pacific Ocean - ETNP201302SV82 (SPAdes) (version 2) | ecosystem: Environmental > Aquatic > Marine > Oceanic ... | reverse complement strand
TAATGACTCCTGCACCACTTTTCTTTTAAATTCCTCTGTATGTTTACGAAACGCTTTTACTTTCATGAGAACTGACTCCTAAATAGGTGTCTACTTTTATGGAGTCAGATCATAAGATAAAGGAATATTTTATTACATGTGTACAAAAGTTGTTTGGCTAAAGAAGAACTGGTTGAAGCTTATGGGTCTATGCTTAATATTAATGCCAATATTAATATTTATAACTTTGCTCATTGCCTGGAACCAAACTTTTACAATTGGTCTAAATGGTACAAGTTCAACGTGGTCAAATTTAGGAGGTTTTTTAGGTGGCCTACTTGGTCCAATATTTAGTTATTTTTCTATTTTAGCTATTCTTTTTACTCTTTATAATCAACAAAAAGATAGCAAGCTTATTTTAAAAAATAACGCGATTAACACACACTCCGTTATACTAAATATGTTTATAGATTATTGTGATCGTGAAGAGTTAAAAATAAATCCTTACAAGTTATTTAACTTTATTTTCTCAAACTCCCTTGCCGAGTATATTCATGAACAAAAGGCTTCTGATGACGTTTTCTTATTAAAACTGCAACCTAAATCACTTACTAAATTTATAAATGAGATGAAGTTAGATGCTGAAAAATTACAGGCAGTTTTAAAAGAAGGAGGTAACTTTCAAGCCACAATAGATGATCTTCAACTACCCAAACTATTAGGACTTAAAAACCTAGAAGTGATAAAAACTGCTGAACAACTCAAGGCATATTTAGAGTTAGCAAAAAGCACTTTTGAAAGTGCCTTAGAATTCCCATCTTTTTATATAAATGAAGATAAAAAGAAAAATTTTACTGATAAAACCCAAAAATATATCAATTCATTTATAGAAGAAAGTGTGGATGAAAGCGTATTTTATGAAACTGTTGATGAGCTTAAAGACACTCGCAACAAATAACTAAGTACAAAACTAAAAGAATCGAGTCATTCTATAATGTCATTAAGCTTTTTAACCCATAATACCAGCTAAGCGCTGCGACTGTGCCATGAGTTTCATCTTTAAAGTAACGTTGATTAATAATTAGATTATTGCTTGGGTGCGCTTTTAACCTTTTAGCAAACGCTACACCCCATTGATAATTTGCTTTACCAATTTCGCCAAACGCTTCGTCATTATTTGCAAAAGTAAAATAGACATTGCCTTTAAGCTGCTTATTTATAAGCTGTTGTTCGTCAAAATAACGATTGAGATAATTATTATCCCACAAGTAGGTTGCATCAATTATTAAGTAATCTGTAAATAGCGCATGGTTGGTAAGCAATACATAGCTGGCAAACAAACCACCGAAGGACTCACCTATTAATACGCGTTTAGTTGATGTTCGGTAATTTTTATTAATGAGTGGGATAAGTTCTTTTTCAAAAAAGGCACTGTAATTTGAGGCGTTGCCAATATTTTCAAACTTTTCTAGAAGTTTACCGTTAAATGTCCAATCAACATTGGTTGGGGTAAAGTCACGCTCTCTTATCGCATTTTGACTATTAGGAATGGCTACTATAATTGCTTGTTGTATTTGCTGCTCAAGCCGCTGAGTACTAAGTGCCTCGACTAGCCCAGCGACAGCTTTTAGGTGTGTTTGGTCACCATCGAGCAAGTAAATAACTGGGTATGACTGATTGGGGCTTTGATTGTAGCTTGGCGGTAAGTAAACGCTAAAACTGCGTTGTTCATTTAAAATAACAGACTTAAGCTGATAGGTTTTGGCTAAAGTAATAGGCTCTGAGGCATATACATTTATTGTAAAAAATAAAGATAAAAATATTATTGATAAGACTTTCATACATATCCTTGTATTAAATTAATAGCTAACCAAGAAGAAACGCCCGCCCTTCTTTCAACAATCAAAACACCGCTTTTATTGATAAGCTATTCCTTAGCTCTTGAGGCTAACTTTTTATATATTGCATCTTTATCGCGTTTACCAATTGCGAGTACATACACCACAACTTCGTCATCAATAACTTCGTAAGCAAGGCGGTACCCTGCCGTACGCAATTTTATTTTATAAACATTATCAAAGCCGCGTAATTTAGAGGCTGGGACATGCGGATTATCTAAGCGCTCAGCAAGTTTCTTTTTAAACTGGCTTTTAAGTAGTGGCGCAAGTTTTTCCCACTCTTTTAAGGCTGCTGGTAAAAACTTTAACTTATAAGTCATCTATACTAACTTCAACCGCTTGAGATAAATCGCCTCTGCGGCTCTCAACAACTTTAGTTAGTTCATAATCATCCAATTGTTCCATAAGTTGCTCATACATTTGTGCAGGCACCAAGTAAGCTGCAGGCTTATTATGATTTAATATGGCTATTGCAGCGCCATCAGCTTCATTTAAAAGCGCGGTTGGGTTTTTTTTAAGTTCTGAAATACTTGCCGAACAATCAGCTAAAACCTGTCTCATATAACACCTATAAAGAACTAAATTAAGACCTTATTTTAGCCCTTTTTTTATCTAAAGCTATATATTTTATAATTGCTTATTTTCTAAGTAGTTTTTAAATTCTCTTCTACCGTTTTCACATTTACAACTTGGTTCACGCTGCCCTGAATAACCACAGTCGCTGATATTTTATCTTGAATAGCTTGCCTGCTTGGGTCCCAGTACACTTGTAAGAAGCCTAATAAACCTGTTGCAAAACCGGCGCCGTATCCACCGCATCTGCCAAAACAATCAAGCATACCTATTGGCTCGCCATTTAGTGAAACCACCCGAATATTACATACTTTTTTACCAGGGGTTTGCCCGCGCCATAATAACGAGAACAACGTAAAGTATACGGCTGCCCAACCAAAACCAAGGCCTAGGTCTTGAATAATGCCTTTACCCCACTGCAAAATGCTGATGACAGGTTTGGTTTGTACGCTTTTAGTTTCAGCTTTTTCTGTGATATTGCTTTTATGAGTTACTTCGCCCGAAATGCTTTCTCGCTCTGTCTCATTATTTTTAAAATCATCTGCCGCAACAGGTTCATCATCAGATATGGCCATTAAGTGCAATAATGTGCGCGTAACTTCAATCCCTCCTACGTTTTGCATTTCAGCAAGCGCTGGTAATTGGTCAACTAAATTAGCTCGAGCAACGCTTTGGCAAGCATCATCGCAGTTTTTATCGTCGTCTGTTTGCGTTAAATAGGTGTGTATTATTGCTTTATCATGCTCGCTTAGCTCATCGTTTTGCTGTGTTTTTTCTAGTTGAGGTGTTTGTATAGCAGTATCGCCTTCAAAAAAATCAATCGCTAACGAGAGTACAGTTAGTGAACTTACAAATAAAAAGCTCGCGGCAAAAAGCTTTAAGGCTCTGCGCCAAAACGACGACATTTTTGGAAGATATTGCTGCGCAGTGCCTTTATAAAAAGCCATGGCAGCCACAAAGGCAATTAAAGTGGCGCTTAACTTAGCGGCCATAAATATTAAAGTGACATCAATAGTCATCGCCAATGCACGTTTAATTGGGCTCGCTAATGGAATACCTAATAACGCTTGGTCAATTTTAAAGGCATACGGGGTGATCACGTCTTTGGTTTCAGAGTCTGATAACGCGAGTTGCTCTATCTCTTTGGTTTTCATTTTTATGTTTTTAAAATGGGTAAGCTATTTAACTTACGCGCTTTTTATTTTTATATCAATCCGCTTAATTAAGTGATCTATTTTGCTGATTGGTATTAGCTCAAGTTAAAGCTATTGATTTACCAGCATAAAAAAAGGGCTGCATACATGCAGCCCTTAAAATACTTTATTTATAAATAATTAAGCGGTTGGGTAATCGGTATAGCCTTGCTCTGCGCCACCAAATAAGGTGTCGGGGTTGTGGCTATTTAGCGGTTTACCTTGCTCTAAACGTGCAGGTAAATCTGGGTTAGACACAAACGGGCGACCAAAGCCAATCATGTCGGCCCAGCCTTGTGCTAGGGCTTCATCGGCACGTTCTTTAGTGTACTTACCTGCATAAATTAATACGCCGCTGTACGCTTTACGAATAGCCTGTTTAAATTCAACGCTCATTAAAGGGGCATCATCCCAGTCGGCTTCAGCAATGTGCATGTAGCCCACGCCAGCGTCGTTTAGTGCTTGAGCAACGGCTAAATATGTTTGCTCTGGGTTATCATCAACCGTGCCGTTAAGCGTGGTAAGTGGTGCAAGCCTTACACCTACTTTTTGACTACCAATTTCATCGCTTACTGCATTTACAACCTCTGTTAAAAAACGCAAACGATTTTGCACACTGCCGCCATATTCATCAGTACGGGCATTTGATTGCGAGTCTAAAAATTGGTTAATTAAATACCCGTTAGCGGCGTGTAGCTCTATGCCGTCAAAGCCTGCGTCTACTGCATTTTTAGCCGCTTGGCGAAATTCGCCTAGTACATTTTCAATATCTTGCTTGCTCATTTCACGCGGTAACTGAGTATCTACAAAGCCAGGCTCGCCGTTTGTATCTACAAATACTTTTACGTCTTTTGCAGCAATGGCCGATGCGGATATAGGCTGCACACCGCCTGTGTTATCGCTGTGAGTTACGCGCCCTACATGCCAAAGCTGCGCAAACATAACGCCACCAGCATCGTGCACTTTGTTGGTCACCGTGCGCCAACCTGCTACTTGCTCGTTTGTGTAAATACCTGGTGTCCAGGCATAGCCTTTACCCAGCTCACTTATTTGTGTGCCTTCGCTTACTATTAACCCAGCACTTGCTCGCTGCGCATAATAAGTGGCCATTAAATCATTGGCAATGTCGCCAGGCTGCGTTGAGCGCGAGCGAGTCATTGGTGGCATAACAATACGGTTTTTTAAAGTTTTACCTGCAAGTTCTATGGGTGAGAAAAGTAACGTCATAATGCCTCCTAAGTTTGATGGCGCTCATAATAGCGCAGCTATATAAATTCAAAAAATAGCAAAAAACACAAAATAGCTTTGTTGTATTTGCAAAAGTGTCTGCTTATTCTTCTGCTGAGCATTACATACAAACCATTTAAAAAGTCATGCTAGTGCTAGAAAATTTAATTGATACAATATAACATACCAATAAATACCTATTAGTAAGTAAAATTAAATGATCAATAAACTGCCCGTCACAGTGTTATCAGGCTTTTTAGGCGCTGGTAAAACAACCGTACTTAGCCATATTCTTAATAACCGACTAGGAAAAAAAGTGGCTGTTATAGTCAACGATATGAGCGACATAAACATAGATGCAGCCACAATTAAAAACGATGTGTCGCTCAATCACAGCAACGAAAAACTCGTCGAAATGAGCAATGGTTGTATTTGCTGCACCCTACGAGAAGATTTACTTGTTGAAGTGGGCAAACTTGCCAAAGATGGCCGTTTTGATTATCTCGTCATTGAATCAACAGGTATTTCAGAGCCTCTACCGGTTGCCGAAACATTTACCTTTGCCGACGAAAACGGTGTTTCTCTTGGTGATGTTGCCACCCTCGATACCATGGTAACCGTGGTTGATGCGGTTAACTTTTTAACCGACTACGAACAAGCAAACGATTTACAAGATACTGGCGAATCGTTAGGAGAAGACGACGAGCGAAGCGTGGCTGACCTACTTATTGATCAAGTTGAATTTGCCGACGTTATTTTAATTAGCAAAACTGATTTAGTCACCAATGAACAGCTCAATAAGCTTATTGCCATTTTAAATACGCTTAATACTCAAGCTAAAATGATTCCTATATCAAACGGCAATATTAATATTAACGAAGTGCTCAACACGGGCTTATTTAATTTTGCACGCGCCCAACAAGCGCCGGGTTGGCTTAAAGAAATGCGTGGTGAACACATTCCCGAAACCGAAGAGTATGGTATTAGCAGCTTTAATTATACGGCGCGCCGCCCATTTAACCCTGAAAAGTTTTATCACTTTTTGCACAACACCGAGCAATTTGGCCAGCTCATTCGCTCTAAAGGGTATTTTTGGCTCGCAACGCGCCCTTTATTTTGCGCGCAGTGGAGCCAAGCAGGCGGTATAGCTCATTACGGGTTTGCTGGCATGTTTTATAAAGCAATTCCTAAAAAAGACTGGCCCACAGAGCCCGAGCTACTTGCTGATATAAACAGTAAATGGGTAGAGCCCTTTGGTGATATGCGTCAAGAACTTGTATTTATTGGTCAGTCGTTAAATAAACAAGCCATGATTGAGGCGCTTGATGACTGCCTACTGCCAGAAGAAGCTGTGCTTAAAGGTAAAGATTTTTGGAAAACCTATAACGACCCGTTTCCTATTTGGGAGGAAGTGTAGTGAATGCCCTAGCTCCAATAACGGTGCAAATAAAACCCACTGAGCAACTTCACCGAAGTGCAGCCAAAGACAGTAACGCCAATGTATTGCCACACATTTATGACCAAAACACTAACATCGTTATTTGGCAAAGAGACCTTGAACAAGTATTAACAAATGCCGTTAATACACTCATTAGCACTAATGCTATAAAACCACTTGAGCTTGCGGTATCTCCCGATGATGCGTTTGATAAGTTAGTTACTGCACTTAAACCAGATGATAATAACCGCGATGAAATTGATGCGCTGTGTAAAGACATAGCATTATTAGTTGAAATGTTTTGCTGCCTATTTGACTTAAAACGCGCCGGTTTAAGGCTAAAAATATTAGATAAACCTATGTGCCCGCGCTTTCATGTAGACAAAATTCCGTGCCGATTAGTGACAACTTACCAAGGCATTGCAACGCAGTGGTTAAATCACAGCGATGTAGACCGCTCAAAGCTTGGAACTGGTAATTTAGGTAAGCCCGATGAAGAGTCTGGCTTATTTAAAAGCCTAAATAATATTAATCAGCTAAATCAAGGGGATGTTGCGCTACTTAAAGGCGAGTACTGGGATGAAAACGAAGGCGCAGGGCTTGTACATCGCTCGCCACCGGTGGCTGCAAACGAGCAACGCTTGTTGCTCACCCTCGATTTTATTTAAAGTTTGTTATGGTGATAAACGCTGCACTAATGGGCGTTTATCACCCTCGCGATTACTTCGTACAACCCTTGTGTATTTACCGGTTTAGATACAAAGTCATCCATGCCTACACTCAAACAGCGCTGCTTATCATCTTCATAGGCGTTTGCGGTAATAGCAACAATGGGCACATGTGCCTTTGTGTTTACCTCGTTAGCCCGTATTGTTTGGGTGCACTCGTAGCCATCCATATTAGGCATTTGGCAATCCATTAAAATTAAATCAAAGCGATTACCTTCAAGTACTTTTAGCGCTTCTATGCCATCGGTTGCCATCACTAAGTTTACCTTTGTAGGCTCTAGCATTTTTGCAATTACTTGGCGGTTAATGGGGTTATCTTCAACCAGTAAAAGTGTTTTATCGCTTAAATTAGGCAACGACTTCGGCTGTTTAACGGGCTCTGGTTTGTTGGACTGTGCTTTAGGTGCACTTACGTAAAATTTAAGTACGCTGCCTTTGCCTGGTTCGCTGTTGAGGGTAATTTCACCCTGCATTTTTTTAATTAACCCTTGGCTAATTGCTAAACCTAACCCTGTGCCACCATACTTACGTGCCACACCTACATCTGCTTGCGTAAACTCACTAAATAACAACGACTGCTGATCTTTTTCAATACCAATGCCGCTATCGGCTACGCTTATTAAAAGTTGCTCGTTTTCGTAATCAAACGATAAACGTACAAAACCACGCTCGGTAAACTTATACGCATTAGATAGCAAGTTAATAATGACTTGGTTTAAACGTAGGTCGTCTACTTTTACGCAATCTGGCAGCCTGTCGCTTTGACTAACAATAAACTCGACGTGATCAGAACTTACAATGGGAGAAAACAACGACTTTATATTGGCAATAAACGGCGCAAGGTTAGTCGCCCTAGGGCTAATTTCCATGGCGTTAGCTTCTATTTTAGAAAAATCTAAAATATCGTTTAAAATTTTCAGTAAATTTTGTGCGCTTTTTTGCTGCGTATTTAATAGCTCTCGCTGCTCATCGGTTAATGAATCATCGCGCAATAAAACCTCTCCCATGCCTAAAATACCGTTCATAGGGGTGCGTAGCTCGTGGCTCATATTGGCTAAAAATTGCGACTTAGCAACATTGGCTAAATTAGCCCTATTTACCGCTTTTTTAAGCTCGGTGGTTTGTTCTGCTACTTTGCCCTCTAGCTGCTGATTAAATTCGCTCAGCTGGGTATTTAACCCTTGGTTTCTGATATTAGAGGCTTGTAGGTTTTCTATTGAACGCTGAAGCGCATTAGCTAGTAATTCAAATTGCTGTTGTAGTTGCAATACCTCATGCCAGCTTGAGTCTGTATTAAACTTATGTGTTTTGGTTTTACCAAAGCTTTGCATTAGCGTAGTTAGGCTAGTGATTGGCTGCACTAATAAATTAGCAAGTTGGTGTATAAAAATAACCACCATAAGCATCAATATCGCACTTAACAAAATAGTGGGTAGCCAAGCTTTTGCCACCGACATACTTAAATGCTTACGATTATAAAAGGTAATAACTTGCCAGTGGTTTTGTGGATCAATGTACCTAGAGCTGTGGTACACCTCGTTTTTGGTTGAACGAAATAGGTTTTTATCACCTAAATTACTGGTATTAAAGCCCTCACCGTTAAAATGGCTCAGTATTTTAAATTCATCAAGGGAGCTAAATACCACTTTTTGCTGTGCATCTAGCACCACTAAATCGCCCGTGTACTCAAATAAGTTAGGTATAAAGCGCTCTAAGCGGTCTAACTTTAACGAGCCCTCTACCACACCATAAAACGTATTGTTACGGTATATAGGTGCCGACAGCGCCACTATGGCTTCGTTACCTAGGCCGCGACCTTGAAACACGCCACTGGTATAGCCCAGAGGGAACTGCTGAGCTTGAGTAAAATATGCTCGGTCTTTAACACTACGCTGCGCAAGGCTAAGCCCCTCTATTAAATCGCTGGGCGAGCTAAGCTCTACAAAGCCATCTGGGTTTGCATACAAGCTGGTGGTAAAGCCTGGAAATAACGACATTAATCGTTTGAGCTGCACATCGCTTGCAGTGCCCGCACTTATTGCGTCGCTACTCATAACAATGGCGTTTTTATGAAATGCTAAATAATCATTTAATTGCGTGCTAATAGACTCGGCTTTTTCTTTTAGTTGAGCGTTTACTTCATACTCTAAGCGCGCATGATGATCGTTTACTAAAATTACACTGGTTAGCAGTACCACTAAAATAATAATGACACTAACCACATAGCTTAAAATTTTTGCCAGTGGCCTCCCCTGATACGCACGGCTGGCGTAAGGTACAAATACACTAACCAAATCAACCACCGCCAAGCTTATTAGCGCGTTAATTAAGTACTTTGATATCGCTACTATTAGCGTTAACCAGGCCAAGCCAATAACAAATTGGCCTATAACCCATACAAAGGGTAAACCAATACATAGCCAAAATACGCTACCCAGAGGAAGAATAGGTTTAGAGCGGCGTAAGCAAAAAGCATAAAGCCAACAAAGCTCGAGTAAATACACAATACTCGGCCAACAATGGCCCCATCTATAAAGTAAAAAACCAGAAACAATGGCAAGGCTTAGGCACGCGTAACGCAGCCCAGTAAATACTAAGCTGCATAAAACAAACAATTGCCCAAACAAAAATTCGGAGCTGTCAAAAAAATACAATGGCGAGAGATTTACTAACCCGCCTAATAACCCTAATAAAACAGCGAGTGTCCACTTACTTCTTTGCGGCATTAATCAACCTTGGGGCACTTTGTTAACACTTTATATGTTAAAATTAATGTAATTTTTACATTATTACGTACAAGGCAAGGGTTGTCTAGCAGCAATAAAACAGGAACAGGTAAACATTACCCCCTGTCAAAAAGCGTGTTATGTGTTTTTACACTTACTCTTTTTATGACTGCCGCTTAAATTTAACTTAATACCCTTAAGCATAGGCTTAGCATTTGCGATTGCTAAATAGGCATTAGCTAACGCTTCTGGAGCTGCGCAATAATCTACAATAAGTATTACTGTTGAAACATTGAGTGACTGTAATTTATTCCCAAGCTCAGTAGATGTGAGTTTTGCTTTGGCGTTGCTAAATAAGTAATTTGATTTTTTACATAAATAGTAAATGTTTCATCTGCTAGTGCAGTAAACGACAATAATAAAAACAGTGTGAATGTAAAAATGAGGTAGAGCGGTAATAGTGGAAAATCGACACTCGTGATACTAAATATCTAACGGTGTTACTAAGGAATAATTTAAAAGGAATGTATTTTCACCCAAATGAGGAATTTGGGTGGCAGTCTTACCAGCCACATCTCGGCACACACGTCACAAACTGTGGCTGCTCCCTTCCGGGCCTGACCAGGTTCGCCTGCTAGTGTTGCGAGAGGACCAATAAGACTACCATTGAGGGCCTTGGTTGGCGCGGGAAGGATTATCTCTACTTTTGGTGTGTTATTCAAGGGATAATCAAAAAAGAAAGTGCGATTGCATACTTCATATACAATCGCGGTTAAAAACAGCCTTTAATGCCTATTAATTACGCTCTAACTCGGCTTTAATTTTACGCAGTGCTGCTTTTACTTTTTTCATATTTTCTGGGCCCATACGTAACAGCTGTTTTTGTGCAGCTGGTAATTGCTCCCATTCAGAAAACGCATACTGATAAGTAACCGAGTCACGCAGTAACGGTAACTCGCCTTCTGGCTCCGGTGTATCAAGTAATAACTCAATAGCATCTTCTAGCGTTTGATTAAATTCATCATCGCCGTAACCAATTTCACTGTACGCGTTGTTGATTAATGGCTTGTATTGCTCGTACATACGCACAGCTTGGGCGGCGCTCATGCTCGTAAATACTTTTACATACGGTGTATAGCGCTCGTAGCTGTTAGGGTCAATTGTTAAAATGTCTCCTTCGTTTACGCTAAATTCTTCTTCAGGTTTAACCACTGGCGTATGCTTTTTAGCAATTTTGCCTTTGGCTATGTTGTCTATAAATACGACGCCACGGCGAATTACATCGTCGGTTACCATTAGGCTCATTACCGAGTCGCTTAAGTATTCATCCATTTTGGCAACCACTACGGTGTCGCTTTCATCAAGCGTTGGTAATGGCTCTACAACCGGCTCTGGCTCAGCTGGGCGCTGAGCAGGCACGCTTAGCTCAGCTGGCTTTTCAGGCTTAACTGATGGCGCATCTACCACAGGGTCGTTTTCTGGCTTTAGCTCCATCACCGGTTGCTCTTTAGGTGTTTGCTCTACCTCTGTGCGAGTTTCTGGCTCGTCAGTGGGCGATAGCAGGACGAACGCAGCGGCACACACTAAAATAATTAAAATAATAACGGCGAATAAAAAATTGTTTTTAGGCGGACGTTTTTGAACATCTGACGCTTCTGGTTTATCTGACATACAAACTCCATAAATTTAAATGCATATTACTCAGAGTACGCTGAGTGGAAAAAATTCACTATCGGTAATCACTATTACTTTAAATATAGGCTTTACAACATAAACCTACACTTACTAATTAGAACAACGAGCCATAGTAACTCAGTTATTCTTTGATTCTTCTAGCTTAAAGACTTAAAGTTGATAAATAAAGAAAAGACGTTAAGCAGTTCAAAAACCACTATGAAAATCCAGCAAGTTGACCCACATAAACCTAAAATAGCCCTATTACTTACAGGTGGTGGCGCTCGCGCTGCTTATCAAGTGGGCGTGCTTAAAGCGCTTGCTCATAGTATGCCCCGCACCGCGCCTTTGCCATTTAGAATTATTAACGGCACTTCTGCAGGCGCGATTAATTCTGCAGCTTTGGCCTGTTATGCCTCGTGTGCACATTTGGCCGTGCGTAAACTTGAGTCTGTTTGGAAAAACTTTTCAACGTCTATGGTCTACAAAAGCGACTTTTTAAGTGTGTTTGGCCATATTGCGCGCAATATTTTAACCAGTTTTCAGTCTGAGCACATAAACCACCCGCCAGGCAGTTTGCTAAATAACCGCCCTTTGCGCGGTTTATTAAACGAAATTTTAGACCTGCACCGCATTGAACGTAATTTACACCGTAATTATTTAGAAGCGATTTCTATTACCGCTTCAAGCTATACAACCGGTGACTCTGTTGCGTTTTTTCAGTCAAACACACAAACACCTTGGCAACGTGCCAAGCGCGAAGGTCGCCCTATGCGCATTAACGTTGAGCATTTAATGGCATCAAGCGCCATTCCTATGGTGTTTCCAAGTGTTAATGTATTTAACCACTATTTTGGCGATGGCTCTATTCACCAGCTTTCACCGCTTAGCCCGTCTATTCATTTAGGGGCCGAAAAAATATTTATTATAGGGGTAGACCAACCAAAAGAGTCGCATCCGGCGGGTTACTCGCCCCACTACCCTGGGCTTTCTGCGGTTGCTGGGCATTTACTCGATAGTGTATTTAGCGACACCATGCAAGCCGACCTTGAGCGCCTTGAGCGTGTAAATCGCACTTTAGGGCTGCTTCCGGCGCGCGACAAACATCAAGAGCTGAAACAAATAGAAACCTGTATTATTAATCCATCAAAAAACTTTAACGATATTGCCGCGCAATACTACAGCGATATGCCGTGGGCAATTAAGTTGCTGCTGCGCACAATTGGGGTAAAAAAACATTCGCAATCGAGTTTAACCAGCTATTTGTTGTTTGAAAAACGCTACACTCAGCACCTAATTCAAATTGGCTATGAAGATGGCATGAAAAAACTACCCGAAATACGCCAATTTTTAGAGCTCGACTAGCTAATGTTGGCTTTTGCTAATTAAAACTTGTTCTATGGGCTATTTAATCGCAGAGTAAGCTTTGAAACCAACTGTTCCTGATAACTACCTCTGCGTTATTTTAATAACTTGCATCTATGTCAGTAAAAAACATCAAATGCATTTTTTATTCAAGCCCATCGAGTAGATAATGCTCTACTCGCTCTACCCGCCTAGGCTTACCTTGCAATACCAGTACATCGTTTGCGCACAATGTGGTGCTGGTTGATGGATCGTCTATTTCTTGCCCCTCTCGGCGCAAAGCTTTTACAGTCACGCGGCGTTTAGATAAGTTAAGCTCGTCTATTGTTTTATCCACCGCATAGGCTTGATCTGGCAACGCAACTACGTGCAAATATTCTAAGCGCTCAGAAGAGGTTTCTTCGTTATCTTTAAAGTAACCGGCGTAAAAACTTTGCATAAGCGGGTAGCGATTACGGCGTTCTTTACTAACACGGCGCACAATACGTGTCATCGGTACACCCGACATCGACAACACATGTGAGACCAACATTAAGCTTGCCTCTAACGACTCAGGCACCACCTCAGTAACACCCAACTCTTTTAAGTTGTTTAATTGGCTGTCGTCGCGGGTTCTTATTAGTATTTTAAGGTTGGGTGCAAGCTGCTTTATGGCGTCTATTACCACGTGTGCATGCTCAAGCTCTGTAAAGGTAATAATCACTAGGCGTGCTCGCTCTACCCCTGCGCACTTTAAAATATCTTTTTGTTTTACATAGCCAAATATTACTGGCTCACCTGCGGCTTTGCCCCCTTGTACTAAAATAGGGTTACTTTCTATGGCAACGTAATCTATGGCTTCGGGTTTTAAAAATCGCGCTATAGTTTGTCCTACGCGTGAAAAGCCACAAATAACCACGTGATCGTTATATAAGGTGCTACTTTTAGGCTCGCTCTCCCTCGCCATACTGGGGTGATCTAAAATACCTAATTGCTTTAAAATTAGTGGGGTTTTATCAATTAAAAACGGGGTTAGCGCCATCGATAGCACCCCTAAGGCAATTAAAAACGAGGCTTGCTCTGAATTGAGCAACTCATGCTGACTTGCCAAAGCAATAAGCACAAACCCAAATTCTCCCATTTGCCACAGCATAACCCCGCAGGCTAGCGAGTCTTGATTGCGCTCATGCATTAATCTGGCACTGAATGCCAGCACGGTAATTTTTAATATTAACAAGCCAAATAACGCGCCAATAATTACAAAACCATGTGAAAGCACAAATAAAATATCGAGCTGCATCCCCACAGTTACAAAAAACAGCCCCATTAAAATATCGCGAAATGGCCTAATATCGGCCTCTAGTTGATGTCGGTAATGGCTCTCTCCTAGCATCATGCCGGCTAAAAATGCCCCAAGCGCCATTGATAAACCAAACATGTAAGTTAAAAAGCCGGCAAATAACGCCACCAAAATTGTGGTAAGTACAAACAGCTCATCGGTTCGTACCTGCGCTATTTCTTTAAACACCTTAGGCAGCACCCATTTACCAATCGCCCACAGTAATAAGCACACAAACGCGCCTTTTGTAAGCGCAAATGCCAGCGCCCAACTAATACTTTGCGAATCGCTTGAGGCAAACAATGGCAAAATAATAAGTAGGGGCACAACGGCAATATCTTGAAACAGTAATACGCCCACCGCCAGCTGCCCACGGCGCTGGTTTAGCTCGCCAGTTTCTTTTAATAGCTTAACCACCACCGCGGTTGAAGAAAGCGCCATAATTGTGCCAATGGTAAAGCTAGTGAGTAAGCTAAAATTTAAGCAATATAAAATAATAATGAAGAGCAAGCTGGTAACACCAACTTGTAACGAGCCCAGTCCAAACACAATATTGCGCATGGCCATTAGCCGCGATATAGAAAATTCGAGCCCTAAACTAAACAATAAAAATACGATGCCCAGCTCAGCAATAAACTCAATTTCGTGAGATTGAGCAAGCCAACCAATGCCATGGCTGCCCGCTAAAACGCCTGTTGCTAAATACGCCAAAATAGGCGGCAAACCAATGCGCTTAAAAAACCATACAAAAAGCACCGCCGCCACTAACAAGCCAAAAATTTGAGCGTTTATACTTTGCAAATTCGGCCTCCAGCGTCAATTAAACTACGGAATGAACTTTAAATATAGCAACCATATGTTTATCAAGCAATTTTAAAATATGGCATAAAAATAGCTTAGTTATTGCAAAGTAACACCCTGGGGGAAGATTTTAATGGAAAATGTCCATATTTTGACACAACGCGTGTCTGGGCGCGGCGATTTTTTGCCGTTTTCAGCAGAGCAAACACACACAAACGAAACAGCGGCAACGCACGATTTAGTTACCGAGCTACAAACAAGCCTAGTAATAGAAGATGTGTTGGCTATTTATGCAAAATTTGCCAAACAGCTACTTAACTTTTCAGGGCTGCAGTTTCAATCAACGCTCGGCACTGCACAAACCTCAGATAGCAACACGAACACTAGCCCGTATTCTTACGATTTAGCTATTGGTCGCGAGCACTTAGGACAGCTAATTTACTTTAGCCAATACCCTATTAGTAAAGCGATTGAAAACAAATTACGTGCTTTGCACAGCGCCCTTGTGTACCCACTACGTAACGCAATGATGTACAGCCGAGTGTTAAAACTTGCCACAAAAGATGCGCTCACTGGGTTGAATAACCGTAGCCAATTTAATGACATGTTATCGCAAAAGCTCGAAAACTGCCGCCGTTACCAGCGCCCTTTTAGTTTAATGCTGCTTGATTTAGATAACTTTAAGCAAGTAAACGACAACTATGGCCATAAAGTAGGTGACGATGTTTTAAAAGAGTTTTCGCAGGTACTTTGTAGCAGTATACGCGGTACCGACTCCGTGTTTAGATTTGGTGGCGATGAGTTTTCGCTGATTATTGAAGACACCGAGTTTACAACAAACAAAGTGGTTGCTGAGCGCATTATGCACTTAGTCAGAAACTCAAGTTTAATGTCTAAATACAAAGTAACCACCAGCATTGGCTTTACCCTAGCCAATAGCCAAGATTGCGAAACAGCAATATTTGCTAGAGCCGATAAAGGCTTATATAAGGCAAAAGCCTCTGGGCGCAACTGTGCAAAAGCATATTAGTATTTATATAACTGTATTATTTATAAAAGCTTAGCTTCCCCCGCTGAGCTTTTTTATTACTGTTTAATTATTTATTAGCCAGTAATTTATAAACAAACAAGGCCGCACAAAAGCCAAAAAAGAAGCCGCTCACTAAATTAAGCAATGCTGTTATGCTTGCAAGCGGGGTAAATAACACTAAAACCAATGGTAAACTTACGCCTAAAATAAAAAATAACCCGCCTTTACCTAACCAGTAGGCAAGCAGTAATACCGCCGATACCACCCCGCCCACAACGGCATAACCTAATGTAATAATATTAAGCTCTAATAATACATTGGCTATAACAGCAACTAACGCTGTTATTAACATACCCATCGGCGCTTTGCTAACTAGCGATAAGCCTACATGTGGCTGATCTTTCATTTATTTACACTCCCAAAAAATGCCGTTTTCGTCTTGGTGTTTTTCACTTACAAAATAACCAACAACTTGCACAAGCTCGTCGTTATAAAATATTAAAGGTACGCGCTCCCTTAACCACGGGGCTACTTTTGCATCTTTAAACCAGTGTTTAAGCGTATTGCTGCCTGGCTTTTTTAACGGCTTTATACGCGCACTATTACAATTAAAGCGCACGGTGACTTGCTCGTTTGGCAGTGGGGCACGTAGGCCTTTACCTTGTTGCTTTATTAAAACGCGCCCATCATCAAGCGCTAGCTCATTGCTCGTTAGCGCTTCATCGGCTAATAATATGTGTGGTGTAACAAAATACAAATACCCTTGATGGCGTCGTATTTGCCCCTCGCTTAAATCAACTTGCATTTGCGCATCAGCCTGCGCATTTATGGCTTGGTTAATTATTTGCAAAAGCTGCTTTTGAGAGGGCATTACTTGGGTAAATAAGCTAAGCCATGCACGAACCACATTGGTTATGCGCACGTTGCTGTAGCTGGTTAGTTGGCTAACGCTCAGTGCTTGATGGGCATTTACGCTTTGTTTTAAATCAAGTTCAGTGTACTCATCAAGTAGCGTTTGTTGTTGCTGTAGTAACTCAATGCTGCGCCCAGCACAATGTTCAAAACCTTTAAAGCGCTTTGCAAGTAAAGGCACTACACGTGCACGTAAAAAGTTACGATCAAAACGCTCATCGGTATTTGAGTCATCAGTTATGTGCGTAATATTAAACTCTGTGGCAAAGTGCTCTATATCACTGCGCGTTATGTTTAAAAGCGGCCTGTAGCATATTCGCCCGCTTTGTAGTTCACGCATTTTTTGCATTGCGCCTAACCCTTTTAAGCCAGATCCGCGCTTTAACCGCAGTAAAAACGTTTCTATTTGATCGTTTAAATGCTGACCCAGCAAAATAACACTGCCCGCGGGGCTTAGCTCATCAAGTGCTTTGTAACGCGCCTCACGTGCCTGCGCTTCAAGGCTTGTTCGTGTTTGCGGGTTTATTGTTACCTGCGCGGCATTAAACGGTACATTTAGCTCAGCGCACAAGTTTAGGCAAAAGCGCTGCCAGTCATTCGCGTATTGGCTTAAACCATGATTAACATAAATCGCGTTTACGTTTAGCTTTGGTTGCGCTTGTTTTAATAAGTGCATTACATGAAGCAATACCACCGAATCCACGCCACCCGAAAGCGCCACCGTAAAGTTATATTGCTGGTGCTTAAAAAAGTGCTCAAGGGCGTGTTTAACGTGCTGATAAATAGGTGATGCTTGCATGGATACGCTATAAATTTAATGTTTGCAGTATTTTAAAACAAAAAAGCCGCATAAGCGGCCTTTTTTAACAATAAATGCGTTGGTTAGCTAATTAGCAGTAACCAAACGACATTAAACGTTTGTAGCGTTGATCAAGCATGTCTTCAAGCGATAGTGCTTGTAAGTCAGCAAGGTCACGTTTTAAACGTGTTTTTAAGTTACGTGCCATTGCATCGTAATTGCGGTGTGCACCGCCTAAAGGCTCTTCAACTAAGTTATTAATTAAATCAAGCTCTTTAACGCGCTCAGCAGTTACACCCATTGCCTCTGCGGCAAGTGGTGCTTTATCGGCGCTTTTCCATAAAATTGAAGCACAGCCTTCTGGCGAAATTACTGAGTACGTGCTGTATTGCAACATGTTAACTCTGTCGCCAACACCAATGGCTAATGCACCACCAGAGCCGCCTTCGCCAATAACCGTACAAATTGTGGGTACTTTAAGTGCCGCCATTACTTTTAGGTTACGTGCAATTGCCTCAGACTGACCGCGCTCTTCAGCGCCCACACCTGGGTATGCCCCTGGGGTGTCGATAAAGGTCATAATTGGCATTTTAAAACGCTCGGCCATTTCCATTAAACGTAGCGCTTTGCGGTAGCCTTCTGGTTTTGGCATACCAAAGTTACGTTTAATTTTTTCAGCTGTATCGCGCCCTTTTTGCTGACCAATCACCATTACTGGTTCGCCATCTAAACGTGCAACACCGCCTAAAATAGCCGGATCGTTAGCAAAAGTACGATCGCCTGCAAACTCGTCAAATTCCGTGAAAATGCGCTCGATATAATCTCGAGTGTAAGGACGCAACGGATGACGCGCTAACTGCGATACTTGCCAAGCGCCTAAATTTGAGAATATTTCCTCTTTTTGCTTAGCGCTTTTTTCTTTTAATTTGCTGACTTCCTCTTCTAACTCAAGGTCTAATTCGCCAGCGCGGCTTATGCTTTGTAATTCTTCAATTTTTGCTTCTAATTCTGCAATCGGAAGCTCAAAATCAAGATAATTGAGGCTCATGCTCTAAACTACCTAATCAGTTAAATTCTAGTTCTACATCTTGTGCCGCCATGAGTGATAACTTATGAATTAAGTCGTCGCTCGGCGTAACACACCATTCGATCCCTAGGGTTAATTGAGCCAACGCATCGGGGCGCTGGTAATAAACCTTGATCGGACACGTTCCCATTTTATAAGGTTCGAGTACTTTTTGTAATTTATCGAAGAAACCTGCCTCGATTTGCACCATGTTCAGCGTCATTTTAATCGCTTTAATGCGTTTTTCACGCGCTTGAGCAATGGTGTTTATTTCTCTGGCGGTCATTGTAATGCCACCGGAGAAGTTATCAAAGCTGACCTGTCCAGATATTACCAAGATATTGTTTACTTGAAGCATTTCTTGGTACATTTCGAACTGTTCAGGAAACAAGCGTACATCAATACGGGCGCTCTTGTCATCTAAAGTTATTAAGCCCCAACGATTTCCTTTTTTATTAATTAAGGTCCGCGCTGAAATAACTAAACCCGCCGCCGTAGAGAGTACATCACGATTTGTTGGCTGTAAATCAACTAGCTTGCCGCTGGTGTAATGTCTAAGTTCGCGGCGATACTGATTTATCGGATGCCCTGTTAAATAAAGGCCTAGCGTGTCTTTTTCGCCATCAAGCCATTGGTTATCGGTAAGCGGTGTGGCTTTAATAAAGGCTTGCTCAACTTCATCAGGCTCGGTGGCCAGTAAGCCAAATAAATCGCTTTGCCCAAGTTGCTCAGCTTTGTTGTGCTGATCGGCAGCGCGCATGGCATCTTTTAAACTTGCCAGTAATGTTGCACGCCCTGCTTGGGTTTTCTCTGGCCCGAGTTGATCAAGTGCACCGGCGTAAATTAATTTTTCGGTTACACGTTTATTTAAGCGTTTTAAATCTACACGGGCACAAAAATCAAATAAATCTTTAAACGGGCCGCCTTTTGCGCGCGCTTCTAAAATGGCCTCTACCGGCGCTTCACCTACGCCTTTAATAGCACCAATACCGTAAACAATTTCACCTTGCAGGTTTACCGTAAATTTAAATTCTCCGGCGTTTACATCAGGTGGTAATAGGGTGAGCTTCATGTTTTCACATTCATCCACCAAGATTACTATTTTGTCGGTGTTATCCATATCGGCCGACATTACCGCAGCCATAAATTCTGCCGGATGGTGCGTTTTCATCCACAGCGTTTGGTACGAAACCAGTGCATACGCTGCCGAGTGAGATTTATTAAAACCATAGCCTGCGAATTTTTCTACCAGGTCGAAAATTTTAATCGCCAGTTCGCCGTCTATACCATTATTGCGTGCGCCTTCTTCAAAGGTTGAACGCTGTTTGGCCATTTCTTCGGGTTTTTTCTTACCCATTGCACGACGTAGCATGTCGGCGCCACCAAGCGTATAGCCTGCTAGTACTTGGGCAATTTGCATTACTTGTTCTTGGTACAAAATAATGCCGTAAGTAGGCTCAAGGATGGGCTTTAAGCTTTCGTGTTGGTATTGGGCATCTGGGTATGAAATTTCTTCTCGGCCAAGCTTACGGTCGATGAAGTTATCTACCATGCCTGATTGCAGTGGGCCTGGGCGAAACAAGGCTACCAATGCAATCATATCTTCAAAGCAATCGGGCTTTAATCGACGTACGAGGTCTTTCATGCCGCGCGATTCTAGCTGGAATACCGCGGTTGTTTCGGCGCGCAGTAATAGCTCTATACTTTTTTTATCATCCAGTGGAATGGTATTTATATCAACGGGCGCTTTGCCTTCGCGCTTCATGCGCTCGTTGGTCATATCCACAGCCCACTGCAAAATGGTCAAGGTACGTAAGCCCAAGAAATCGAACTTAACAAGGCCTGCGGTTTCTACGTCGTTTTTATCAAACTGTGTTACCGGAAACTTACCTTCGTCATCGCAATAAAGTGCAGCAAAGTCGGTAATGGTCGTCGGCGATATTACAACACCACCGGCGTGTTTACCGGCATTACGTGTACACCCTTCTAGGATGCGACACATATCGATTAAATCTTTTACCTCTGAGTCACCATCGTAGGCTTCTTGTAAACGCGGCTCAACCTCAAACGCTTTGGCAAGCGTCATGCCGGGATCCCCTGGGATCAGCTTAGAAATTCGATCGACAAAACCATAAGGGTGGCCAAGTACACGGCCTACATCGCGTATTACCGCTTTTGCAGCCATGGTACCAAAGGTAATAATTTGTGATACCGCATCACGGCCATACAATGCCGATACATGGTCAATTACCTCATCACGCCTGTCCATACAAAAATCGACATCGAAATCGGGCATTGATACACGTTCAGGGTTTAGGAATCGCTCAAAGAGTAAATCAAATTCAAGCGGATCAAGGTCGGTAATTTTTAGGGCATACGCCACTAATGAACCCGCACCCGAACCACGCCCTGGCCCCACTGGAATATTGTTATCTTTACTCCACTGAATAAACTCCATTACGATTAAGAAGTAGCCTGGAAAACCCATTTGGTTAATTACACCAAGCTCTACTTTTAAGCGCTCGTCGTATTCGCCTCGTTTTTCTTGTCGCTCTTGTTCATCGGGGAATAAAAACTGCAGGCGCTCTTCAAGGCCATCTTCTGAAACCTTAACTAAAAAGTCTTCAATTTTTAACGAGCCGGTTGGGTAATCAGGCAAAAAGTAAGTGCCTAGTTGCACCGTTACGTTACAGCGTTTGACTATTTCTACCGTATTTTGCAGCGCTTCAGGAATATCGCTAAATAGCTCGGCCATTTGCTCAGGCGTTTTTAGGTATTGCTCTTGTGAAAATCGTTTAGGGCGGCGTTTATCATCAAGGGTGTAACCGTCAAAAATAGCCACACGAATTTCGTGCGCTTCAAAGTTTTCGGGCTTTAAAAAAACCACTTCGTTTGTGGCAACAACGGGCAGCTGCTCTTTTGCTGCAAGCTCTACTGCCATATGCAGGTAGTCTTCTTCAAGCGGGCGGTCGGTGCGAATAAGCTCTAAATAGTAATGATCGCTAAAATGCTGCTTATAAAAGCTCACTACAGATTCAATAACGCCTGGGTTATTTTTTAATAAGGCCTTACCTAAGTCACCATCTTTTGCGCCTGAGAGAATAATAAGCCCTTCTTTGTGCTTAACTAGCCATTCTCGGTCAATCACTGGGCGATGAAATATATGCCCGCGTTGGTAAGCTTCAGATATTAATAAGGTAATGTTTTTATAACCGTCGTTGTTTTTAGCTAGCAACGTAATACGGCTTGGCTCATCTGGAAACTCTGGGCTGCGCAACCAAAAATCGGCTCCCACTATGGGTTTAATACCGGCACTGTGAGTTGCGCCATAAAAACGCACTAAACCACAAAAGTTCATTTGATCGGTAATTGCCAGCGCGGGCATTTCAAGCTCTTGCGCTTTAGCAACAATAGGCTTGGTTTTAGCTAAGCCATCGACCATTGAAAAGTCTGAGTGAACCCGTAAATGTACAAAATCTGGAGCAGCCATTATTTATGCCTCGCCCTTTGCTTGCATTAGCACACGTTGTACCGGCTTAAAGCTTTTACGGTGCTCATCAATAGCGCCGTATTGCTCAAGCGCTGCAAAATGTGCTTTAGTTGGGTACCCTTTGTGCCCTGCAAACCCGTATTGCGGGTAGCGAGTATCAAGCTCAAGCATTTCATCATCACGCGCTACTTTGGCTAAAATAGAGGCTGCTGAAATTTCAGCCACTAAACTATCGCCTTTAACAACTGCTTGAGCCGGCATAGCTAATTTAGGTAAGCGGTTACCATCTACAAATACAAACTCTGGTTGCGTACTTAACCCCTCAACTGCACGTGTCATTGCAAGCATAGTTGCATGCAAAATGTTTAACTCGTCAATTTCTGATGGGCTACAACGACCAATGGCATAACACAGCGCTTTTTGTTTTATTTCTATAGCCAGTGCTTGGCGCTTTTTATCGGTTAGCTTTTTAGAGTCAGCTAAACCTGCAATAGGATTTGCTGGGTCAAGTATCACCGCAGCGGTAACAACATCGCCGACAAGCGGGCCACGCCCTACTTCATCTACACCGGCAATTAAGGTTACGTTGGGTCGTTCAATTTGCATTTATTAACTCCGCCACAGCCTTGGCTGCTTGTTTGCTGGCATTTAATCTAATTTTTTCGTGGATGGCTAAAAAGCGTGCTTTTAGTTCTTTATTATCGGTATTTAGCATAGGCGTAAGTGCGCCCGTTAAATTAGCCACGTTACATTCACTTTGTAAAAACTCCGGCACCAGCTCTTCATCGGCTAATAAGTTTGGCAGTGAAAAATATTTAATGTTAAAGGTAAACAAGGTTTTAAAAATCCAATAACTCATTGGCTTAATTTTATAACCTACAACCATAGGCTTTTTATACAACATGCCTTCGAGCGTTGCTGTGCCTGATGCAAGTAAAATGGCATCGGCTGCTTGCATGGCTAGTTTTGACTGACCACCGAGTAGGTTTACATTTAAATTTGGCGCAGTGGCATTTAAAATTTCACTAAATTGCGCTTTGCGTTTTTCGTTAACCAGCGGCACCACTATTTTAAGATCTGGGTTTTGCGCTTGTAACTGCGCAGCTGTATTTATATAGGTTTCACTGAGCAAGCCTACTTCTGAGCCACGGCTACCTGGCAGTAAGGCCAGTACTTTGTCGTCGGTATTTAGGCCAAGTTCTTGGCGGGCTTGGCTATCGTCGTGCTCAAGCGCTATATCGTCAGCTAAGGTGTGCCCTACAAATGTACACGGTACTTGGTGTTTATCGTAAAATTCTTTTTCAAACGGCAGCAAAGCAAGCACTAAATTTGTGGCAGCACTAATGGTATGAATGCGTTTTTCGCGCCATGCCCAAACCGACGGGCTTACGTATTGAATTGTTTTAATACCGGCATCTTTTAAAGGCTTTTCTACGCGTAGGTTAAAATCGGGCGCATCAATACCGATAAATACATCGGGTGGGTTATCTTTAAAGTGCTGTACCAGCTGCTTACGTATTTTAAGTAAACGCGGCAAACGCCCTAATACTTCAACCAGCCCCATTACCGAGAGCTCGTCCATGTCGTAAAGCGTTTTACAGCCTTGCGCCTGCATTTTTGGCCCTGCAATGCCTTCAAAAATAGCATCTGGAAAGTGCGTTTTAAGTGCTTTAATTAAGCCTTCGCCTAAAATATCGCCCGACAGCTCACCTGCCACAATACCAATACGTAGTTGTTTTTTCTCTTTATTCATTCGACTTTATTTATCAGGCGTTCATAGCGGTTAGTTTACCGTGTTTTAATGTTTGGTTAAACGCTTTAAATTAACGATTATTTGTAACTAATTTAGTACCAAACGATTGTTTGTATTTCATACTGATGTAGCATGGTGAATATATATTAACTTTTTCTAATATGTTTATTGACAAAAATTGTGCAAACGTAAATAATATTCCAAACTTTCAGTAATTACTGAAAGTTCATTAATTTTAACTTTGCCAATTATTAATTGCCTTGTTAACCCGTCACCCTCAAGGAGCCAAAAATGATAGATGAAACCTTTGTGGATCTATCGCGATTGCAGTTTGCTGTTACCGCACTCTTCCATTTCTTATTCGTACCTTTAACCATAGGTATGACCTGGATTTTAGTTATTATGGAATCGGTTTATGTTATGACCGGTCGCGAAATTTATCGTGATATGACTAAGTTTTGGGGAAAATTGTTTGGTATTAACTTTGCTATTGGGGTGGCAACGGGCCTGACCATGGAGTTTGAGTTTGGTACTAACTGGTCTTATTACTCGCATTACGTAGGCGATGTATTTGGCGCCCCGCTCGCTATTGAAGGCTTAATGGCGTTCTTTTTAGAGTCGACCTTTGTGGGTATGTTCTTTTTAGGCTGGGATAGGTTAACTAAACGCCAACATTTGGGCGCTACATTTTTAATGGCGCTAGGTACTAATATGTCGGCGCTGTGGATATTAATAGCTAACGGGTGGATGCAAAACCCAGTAGGGGCAGAGTTTAATTATCAAACCATGCGCATGGAAATGACCAGCTTTGCAGAGCTTGTATTTAACCCTGTGGCGCAGGTTAAGTTTATTCATACGGTATCGGCAGGTTACGTAGCCGCTTCTATGTTTGTACTGGGCATTAGTAGTTGGTACATATTAAAAGGTCGCGATTTAGCCTTTGCTAAGCGCTCGTTCTCGGTGGCATCGGGCTTTGGTTTAGCATCCATATTGTGTGTCATTTTATTAGGTGACGAATCAGGCTACGAAGTAGGCGAAGTTCAAAAAGTAAAACTTGCCACTATAGAAGCTGAATGGCATACCGAAGAAGCACCCGCTGCGTTTACCGCGCTTGGTTTTCCTGACTCAGATGAGCAGGTAACTCATGCAGCAGTAAAAATACCTTACGCACTGGGTATTATTGCTACCCGCTCTTTAGATGAGCAAGTTATTGGTATTTCTGATTTAGAGAAAAAACACGAGGTACGCATTCGTAACGGCATGATAGCGTACGAATACCTCCAAAAGCTAAGAAATGGCGATGACAGCGAAGAAAACATAGCTAAATTTGATTCTCTTAAAGCCGATTTAGGTTATGGCTTGCTGCTTAAGCGCTATACCCCCAATGTGGTAGATGCCACAGAAGAGCACATTCAAATGGCAGTTAAAGACTCGTTCCCTAAAGTGGGGCCTATGTTTTGGTCGTTTAGGATTATGGTGGCCTGTGGTGTAGCTATGCTGGCCGTGTTTGTATTGGCATTTTATTACAACGCACACCGTATTATTGAGCAAAAACGTTGGCTACTGTGGGCTGCAGTATTAAGTATTCCACTTCCATGGATTGCAATAGAATTTGGTTGGATCGTTGCCGAATATGGTCGCCAGCCTTGGGCTATATCAGAAATATTACCGACCTTTTTAGCGACCTCGTCACTGACGGTAAACGATATTTTAATTAGCTTAACTGGGTTTATTATTTTTTACACTGGCCTTGCTATTGTAGAAGGTTGGTTAATGGTGCGCTTTATTAAACAAGGCCCAAGCTCGTTACATACAGGTAAGTATCACTTTGAGTTACCAAACAAAGCAGATAAAGACGCAGGAGAGCAATTATGATTTTTGATTATGAAACATTAAAAATGCTGTGGTGGTTGCTCATTGGCGTACTACTAATAGGCTTTGCAATTACCGATGGCATGGATATGGGCGTAGCGATGCTGCTTCGCCTAGTTGGTAAAACAGACTCAGAGCGCCGCACGGTAATAAACACCATTGGCGCCCACTGGGACGGTAACCAAGTATGGTTTATTACCGCAGGCGGCGCTTTATTTGCAGCGTGGCCTATGGTGTATGCCGCTGCATTTTCGGGCTTTTACTTTGCCATGATGCTGGTATTGTTTGCGTTATTTTTTAGACCTTTAGGTTTTGATTACCGCTCAAAAATAGACTCTAAACGCTGGCGTAATAACTGGGATTGGGGCCTATTTGCAGGCAGCGCCATTCCGGCTTTAGTATTTGGTGTGGCATTTGGTAACTTATTTTTAGGTGTACCGTTTAATATTGATAACTTACTGCGTGTAAGTTACCAAGGCTCGTTTTTTGGCTTACTCAACCCATTTGGCCTACTGGCAGGTTTAATTAGTATCACCATGTTAATTGCCCATGCAGGCATGTGGCTACAACTGCGCACAGCAGATGCCGTTGCAGAGCGCTCAGCGCAATATGGCCGCTACGCATTAGTGGTATTTATTGTACTGTTTGCGGCTGCTGGTTTTTGGGTAGCAAACATAAATGGCTACCAAATTGTTTCTATGCCTGATACACAAAGCCATGCAGATCCGTTGGCAAAAGTTGTAAGCACAGCGCAAGGTGCGTGGCTTAATAATTACAGCGAGCGCCCATGGACAATGACCTTCCCTATTTTAGGCTTTGTTATGGCACTCAGTGCTTTACTGTTCTCTAAACTAAACAAGCCGTCGCTAGGGCTTATTTCAACCAGCATTATGTTAATTGGCGTTATTATGACGGCGGGTGTGTCGCTGTTCCCATTTATTATGCCATCTGTTAATAACCCAGATATTAGCTTAACTATTTGGGATGCGGTGTCGAGCCACAGAACGCTTAATATTATGTTTGTTGCTGTTGTTATATTTATTCCGTTAATTTTGGCCTACACCACCTGGTGTTACGTAAAAATGTGGCGCAGAGTAACGGTAGACGAAATTGAAAACAACACGCACGGTAGCTACTAAGGAGACTAAATTATGTGGTATTTCGCTTGGATTTTAGGTGTACTTTTAGCCTGTACCTTAGGTGTTATAAATGTAATGTGGTACGAGTTTCATCAAAATAAAAACAGCATAGCTGATGATGAACAACCGATGCACGATTTACTAAACGAAGCTAACAACACAAAAGATGACGACTAATCCCCGACCAAATCGCGCGCAGCAGCAATCTCTGCGCGCTTTTTTAAAACGGCAAAGTAAGCCTGCGGGTGCATGGCTAAAGTTAAGTATTGCACTGGGCACATTTAACGCTATTTTAATGATTGCAGGTGCCTATTTACTGGCACAAACTATTCATAACGTTATGTTTGAAGGTGCAAGCCTTAACCAAGTAACCCATTTACTTTGGCCACTTGCGGGTATTATTTTACTCAGAGCCCTGTTTTTAGCTATCAGTGAAAGGCTCAGTGCTTATGCGGCACTTAAAATAAAGTCGGCTATGCGCCAAACCTTATTAACCAAATTAACGCAACTTGGCCCAAGTTATATTGAACAACACGGCCAAGGAGCCACGCTCAACACCGTGCACGATGGCGTTGAAGCACTACACGACTACTTCGCTAAATACTTGCCTGGCGTTACTTATAGCGCGCTTATTCCGCTGGCAATATTGCTGGTTATTTTTCCAACCGACTATAAAGCAGGCTTAATATTTTTATTAACCGCCCCGCTTATTCCGTTTTTTATGATTTTGGTGGGCTCAAAGGCCGAGGCGTTAAATCAAAAAAGATGGCAGCAACTAGCCGTACTAGGTAATTACTTTTTTGACCGCGTACAAGGTTTAACACAACTTAAATTGTTTAACGCAACACAAAAAGAGCTTAAACAAATAGCAAAAATTTCTGATGACTTTAGGCACGCTACACTCGGTGTGTTAAAAATTGCCTTTTTATCATCATTTGCGCTGGAATTTTTAGCCACAATTAGTGTGGCGCTGGTGGCGGTAATCATTGGTTTTAGACTGTTTTTTGGCACGCTTGATTTTGCAACCGGCTTTGTTGTTTTACTACTTGCCCCAGAATTTTACTTACCACTGCGCCAATTAGGCAGCCACTACCATGCCCGCTTGCAAGGTATAAGCGCAGCGGCCGATATGGTCACTATTTTAAATGCCCCACTTCCTGAGCAATCACAGCAACATGAAACAAAGTTTGAGGAGCATATAAGCTCAATAAACATAAACAACTTAAACTTTACCTACCCAAACAGTAACGAAGGCATAAAAAATATAAACCTTACGCTACCCGCTAAAGGATTAGTGGCAGTAGTAGGTGCTAGTGGCTCAGGTAAAAGTACTTTATTTGATTGTTTATTAGGGTTTCATCCGCAGGTGATTGAACAAATAAGCATTAATAATAAACCACTTGATGCTACAAGCATTAGCACATTACAAAACGCAATTGCGTGGATCCCACAAACCCCAACGCTTTTTTACCAAAGCATTAGCGATAACATAAAAATAGCCAAGCCAGCCGCTACGCAACTAGAGCTTGAGCAAGCCGCACACCAAGCGGGCGCCTTAGATTTTATAAAGACGTTAGAGAATGGGTTCGACACCCTGATAGGTGAGCAAGGTGAAGGGCTCTCTGGCGGTCAAAAGCAGCGTATAGCCCTCGCGCGGGCGTTTTTAAAACAAGCGCCTATTTTAGTGCTTGACGAACCGACAGCCCACCTTGATAGCCAAACCGAGCAGCTTATTCAGCAGGCTATAAATAATTACGCTAAAAACCACTTAGTGTTGGTCATTGCCCACCGGCTAAATACAGTCAAAAACGCAAGCAATATCCTTGTTATGCAAAATGGCGAAATAGCACAGCAAGGTACTTACAGCCAACTTGAGCAACAACAAGGCGCATTTAAATCACTCCTTAATTTACAAGCGCAAGGAGCAAACAATGACTAATTTTATAAGGCTATTAAAGCTTTGCCGCCCGCATTATAAAGCCATGCTACTGGGTACTTTTTTAGCAACGCTAACGGTACTTGCAAACGTGGGCTTATTAGCTATATCGGGGTGGTTTTTAGCCTCAATGGCGGCAGCGGGTATCGCAGGCGTACAAATGAATTACTTTACACCTGCAGGAACCATTCGATTTTTAGCGATTGTACGAACTGCATCACGCTATGGTGAGCGCTTAGTAACACATAACGCGACGTTTTTATTACTTAGTGAAATACGCGTTAATATGTTTGCCACGCTAAGTAAGCTAAACAATGTAGATTTAGCAATGAGCCGCAGCGCCGATTTAGTTAACCGCTTACAAAATGACGTGGATGCGCTTGATAAGTTTTACTTAAACATATTACTGCCAATGCTGGTAGCGCTGTTGAGTGTGCCCATAATTATGGTGTTTATGGCGGCTTATAACGCCAATGTTGCGCTTATTTGTTTTATAGGCATTTTATTAATTGGTGTTGTTTTACCTGCGCTGTTAAGTGCTAAATTAAATAAAAATAGCCATAAAGAAACACAGCTCAGTGCACAACTTAGAGCTGAGCTTTCTGACACCCTAACCGGCCTTAGAGAGCTGAGTATTTATCAGGCACGTGCTGGGCAAATTTCAAAATGTAATGAACTAAATGAGCAATATAACCAACAACTTTATAGTCGCCATAAAGCACTCGCAAATAGCGACGGTTTAAGTTTGCTGGTTGTGCAGCTAGCTATGCTTGGCGCCATAGTCACTATTGTGCCTTTGGTTTACAGCGGCGCTATGGTAAATGTTGAGCTTGCTATGTTAAGCCTATTTGTATTAGCAAGCTTTGAAACTGTATTGCTGTTGCCAAATGCATTTATAGAGCTGCCCACTGTACTCAAAGCCGCTGAGCGGCTATTTACACTGGAAGATAAAGTCACAGCGCAAGAAGCTAATAGCGCTGAGTTAATTGAGATGCAGTTTGATAAAAACAATACAACTTTGGCGCTTAATAACATTGGCTATAAATACCAGGAGCACAGTGCTTTAACTAATATCAGCTTTACCCTTAAAGCACAGCAAAAAGTAGCGATTGTAGGCAGAAGCGGCAGTGGTAAAAGCACCTTGGTTAATTTACTCACAGGGTTATGGCCAGTGCAGCAAGGCAGTATTAGGCTAAGCGATGAAAATAACGCAGAAGAACTCCACGCACTAAGCAGCAACACCCGCGCAAGCGTTATTAATATACTCGCGCAGCAGCATCATATTTTTGATGGCACATTAAGTGAAAACTTACGCTATGCAAAGCCAAGCGCCACAAAAGAAGAAATGCTTGAAGCCATTAACCTTGCACAGCTAAAACCTTGGTTTAATGAGCTACAAGATGGATTAAAAACCCGTTTAGGCACAGGTGGGAGAAGTGTTTCTCAAGGCCAATCAAGGCGCATAGCCATTGCGCAAGCTTTATTACAAAACCCAGCTATTTTAGTCCTTGATGAGCCTACAGAAGGGCTTGATAACCAATCTAAGCAAACGGTAATGAGCGCTATTATGCAGGTAATGAGTAACGCAAGCGTACTTACCATTACCCACGACCCTGCTCTTTTAGCGCAAATGGATAACATTATTTGGCTAGAAAATGGCAGCCTTGTAGCGCAAGGCACTCATAAAGAGCTTAGCGAAACATATACCGATTATGTTGCCTTAACTACTCGGTTCTAATACGCTGATTGATACATCTATAACGCCGACTTTAGGGTCGGCAATTTTTTTAAACATACCTAACGATAAATCAATAACCCGCCCTCTAACGTACGGGCCTCTATCGTTTATTCGCACGATCACCGATTTGTTATTTGCCAAGTTTGTAACCTTCACTTTTGTACCAAAGGGTAATTCTAAATGCGCAGCAGTGGATGCGTTTTGGCTAAATGTTTCGCCGTTTGCTGTTGTGCGACCATGGTATTTATTAGCGTAATAAGAGGCTTTACCTAACTGAGTACGCTCGCCATTAGTAGAGGTAACTATAGGTTGGCTGCTACACGCAGCTAAAATTGATAAAAAACTGAGGGTAAAAATTAACTTAGTAAAAGACATAGATGCGCTTTAATTATAAAAATTCGCGCAAAGGTTAACCTTACGTGGCTGAGTGTGTACTGAATTAAAATATTTTATAGGCAATAAAAAACCACCGTCGATTACTCTTAGGTGGTTTTTTTAAAAAGCATAAGGCGTTTATCTTACGATACCGCGCTCAGAGCTTTTCACAAAATCAATCATGGTTTGTACTGCAGGGTACTTAGCGGCATCTTCATTTAGTGAGGCAATTGCTTCGTCCACACTTAAGCTCTTACGATAAAACGCTTTATAAGCACGGCGTACGGCCATAATTTCGTCGCTTTCAAAGCCACGACGCTTCATACCTTCTTTATTGGTCGCTGCAGGGCCTGCTGGCATACCAATGGTGGTTACAAATGGCGGTACGTCTTTATTAACACCTGAGTACATGCCAATAAATGCGTGTTCACCAATTTTACAAAATTGATGCACACCTGAGTTACCACCTAAAATAACCCAATCGCCTACATGCACGTGCCCTGCAACGCTTGCGTTATTAGCAAATATAACGTTATTACCAATTACGGCATCGTGAGCAACGTGGGTATACGCCATAAATAAGTTATTGCTACCAATTTTAGTCACACCTTGGTCTTGAATAGTACCACGGTGAATGGTTGCACACTCACGTATAACGTTGTTATCGCCCATAATAAGAGTGGTTGGTTCGTTGTTATATTTTTTGTCTTGGCAGGCTTCGCCTACTGACGCAAATTGAAAAATATGATTGCCAGAGCCAATAGTAGATGGCCCTTTAATAACAACGTGAGACTCAATAATACAGTCATCACCGATCACAACATCATTGCCAATATAGCTATATGGACCAACTGAGACATTGTTGCCTAGTTTAGCGCCAGGTTCGATTATTGCTGTAGAATGGATCACTATTAAAACTCTCTTCTCGCACACATAATTTCGGCACTACATACAACCTTGCCGTCGACTCTTGCTTCAGCGGCAAATTTCCATATATTGCGACGCTCTTTTAAAAACTCTACATGCAAATGCATTGTATCGCCCGGTATAACTGGCTGTTTAAAACGTGCGTTATCTACTGCAGCAAATAAGTAAAGCTCGTTATCGCTACGGTTTTCTACTGTTTTAAATCCTAATAAACCGGTGGCTTGCGCCATGGCTTCTAATATTAGCACACCAGGGAAAATTGGCTGATTTGGAAAGTGGCCAGTAAAAATAGGCTCGTTAACCGATACATTTTTAATCGCATGAAGTGACTCGCCAGGCGTAAAGTCAATTACACGATCAATTAAAAGCATCGGGTAGCGGTGTGGTAATAAACTTAAAATTTCTTGAATATCAAGGCTATTTAATTCGTTTGCCAAAATAGCATCCTTATTAGTGTTCAACGTTATGACTTAGCCAATGCTTCAAGCGCTTTGAGACGTGATTTCATGTCTGAAAGATTACGCAAGTGGGCAATTGATTTACGCCATTCTTTATTAGTTGTATGGGGCATACCAGATGAGTAAATACCCGGCTCGGTGATCGATTTAGTCACCATACTCATGCCGGTAATTATAACACCATCACATACTGACATGTGACCATTAATTGCGGTCATGCCACCTATTTGGCAGTTTTTACCAATGGTTACACTACCTGCTAGTACAGTACAGCCTGCAATTGCAGTACCCGAGTTAACTTCAACGTTGTGTGCTATTTGACATTGGTTATCGATGATCACATTACTATGAATAATCGTGTTATCGAGTGCGCCGCGGTCAATTGTTGTGCTTGCGCCCACTTCTACCTTGTCGCCGATAATCACAGAGCCTAGCTGAGGAATTTTAACCCACTGCCCGCGCTCGTTTGCATAGCCAAATCCGTCACTGCCAACCACACTGTTTGCTTGAAATAAACAATCAGCGCCAATTTCAACATCGTGATAAATAGTCACACTCGGCCAAAGCTTTGTGCCAGAGCCTATTTTAACACGTTCACCGATGAAACTGTTCGGACCAATTTGTGCGTTATCACCAATTACAGCACCGGCTTCTATAACAACATTTGCGCCAATGGCAGCACTTGTGCTTACCGTTGCATTTGGGTGAATAGTCGCACTAGCGTGTATACCTTGCTGCGCCGCTTGCGGGGTTGTATCCATAAATTGTGCAAGCTTTGCGTAGCTCACATACGGATTTCCAACAATGATTTTTGCGCCACTAAAATACGGTGCATCGGCTTCGCTAAGAATCACTGCGCTGGCTTGTGTGGTTTCAAGCTGCGTACGATATTTTGAGTTCGCTAAAAATGCAATATGCCCAGAACGGGCATTTGCAAGTGTAGCTATTTTTGTAATTTCTAAAGCGCCATCACCTTGAAGTTCGGCGCCTAGAAGTTCCGCAATGTGCGAAAGCGTATAATTTTGCATAGAGTGATTATTTCTTACTAACTGCTGATACAACTTTGCTTGAAAGATCAGTTACTTCTTTAGGGTTAAAGTAAATAGTAGTGTCTTTAACTTTAACTTCATCGAAGTCGCCATCTTTAGCAATTTCTTCAATTGTTTTAATAATTAAACCCTGAACTTTAGCAAGTTCTTGGTTTTGACGTGCTTTGATTTCTTGCTCTAAAGGACGACCTTTTTCAGCAAGGTTTTGTTGCATGCCTTGAATTTTATCACGTAGTGCATCTTTTTGAGCTTGGCTCATTGTAGTGCTTTCACGCTTAAATTTTTCTGCTTCAAAGCGAATGTCGCCTTGTAGTTTTTCAAGCTCTTGACGACGCTCAGCAAACTCAGTTTGTAAAGACTGCTCAATTTTAGCCATTTGAGGAATTTGCTTGTAGATCTCTTGCATATCAACAATGCCTACTTTGTGGGCAAATGCACTTGCAGAGGTGCCCATCATCAATGTTGCTAACACGGCTACTGCTGTTGATTTAAATAATTTTTTCACAAAAAACTCCTTTAGAAAGTGTTACTAATATTAAAGCTGATGGTCTTTGTATCGTCATCTTCTTCTTTTTGCAATGGATACGCAAAACTAATCAGCATTGGACCCATTGGAGAGATCCATTGTAAAGATAAACCGGTTGATACCCTAAAGCGCATTGGATCAGAGTAATCATCTAACTTAGCACGCTCATCTGGCGCTAAGTTTTGGAAACGGTCAACGTTAAATTCAGTATCCCATACGTTGGCAGCATCTACAAAGAAACTGGTACGTACAGAGCTGGTATTTTCTTCATCTAAGAACGGCGTAGGTACAATGAGCTCCATACCTGCAACCGCTTTTGCATTACCACCAATACGCCCTTGCGGTACTAAAATATCAAACTCATCAGAGCCACCGATGCTACCGGTTGTAGTACCATCAGCACCTGGCGTACCAGGGATTGATAAAGGAACACGTGATACAGCACGCGGCAGTATAGTATTACGGTCAAAGCCACGTAGTTCCATTTCCGTTATACGGAAGAACTCTTGGAATGGCAGGGTTTGTTCATAACCATTGGTTGACCCATAACCATTACCGTAACCAAGCGCTGCTCGTGTTGAGAACACCCAACGGTGGTCATTAGATATTGGCCAGTAAAAACGCGAATCGTAGTTCAGTTTAAAATACTGAAGGTCAGAGTTAGGCGTTGTGGCTGTTAGATTTAATGTTTGGCGCGAACCCGCTGTTGGGAATAAACCACGGTTAACTGTGATACGCGACCAACCAACGCTTAGCTCATATTTAGTAAAGTCAAAGCCAGCATCTGGGTTTTCTTCATCTAAGAAGGTTTCGCGTAGTACGCGTGTTTGTTCGTACTCGGCAATCTCTGAAAGTTCTTCTTGAATCCAACGTACGCCAAAGTTAACACGGTTTACCGCATCAATTGGGAAACCGATATTGGTACCAATACCGTAACTTGTTGATTTATAATCTACTAAGCTAAATTTACTGGCATCGTAGTTGTTGTAAAAAATACTGCTGCCTTGCGATACACCATCTGGCGTAAAGTAAGGGTCGGTGTACGACAAGCTAATGCTTTCAGAACCAGTAGAGGTATTTAAGTTTAAGCCAATTTGATTACCCGTACCTAAAAAGTTAGATTCGGTTACACCAATATTAAACTGAAGGCCTGCGTATGAGCCATACGCTAAGCCCGCGTTAAAACTACCGGCCGATTGCTCTTTTACTGTAAAGTCTACGTCTACTTGGTCATCTACACCCGGTACTGGTACTACGTTAAAGTCAACAGTTTCCATGTACGGTAAACGTTGAATTTGCAGCTTTGAGCGCTCAAGGTTTTGATTAGATAACCAGGCACCTTCAAGTTGTGTCATTTCGCGACGAAGTACTTCATCAGCGGTATTTTGGTTACCACCAACGATGATACGACGTACGTACACACGCTTGCCCGGATTTACCGACAGCGTAAGTTGCACTTCTTGTTTTTCATCATCAATTTCTGGAATTGTGCGTACTTCGGCATTGGCATAACCAAAGCGCGCTAAGTAGCTTTTGATAAATTCTTCAGATGAGGTCACCACTGAGCCATTGTAAAGCTCGCCGGCGCGAAGTGGGATAACGCTTTTGATTAGCTCTTCTCGGCCAAGTAAATCACCGATAAAGTCAAAACCTTTAACTGTGTACTTAACACCTTCTGTTAAGTTAGCAGTTACATACACAGATTCGCGCTCAGGACTTACTGATACTTGCGTAGAGTCGATATTAAAACGTAAGTAACCGCGGTCTAAGTAAAAGCTGCGAATTTTTTCTAAATCGCCTTCAATGGTTTGTTTTTGGTAACGGTCGCTACCCATAAACTGCCACCACGGTAAATCTTGTTGCGATTCAGCAAGCTTTAAAAGCTCTTCGTTAGAGAATAATTCGTTACCCACTAAGTTGATTTGACGAATAGAGGCGGCTTCGCCTTCGTCAAATTCTAGCTTAAGCTTTACACGGTTACGTGGCAGCTTAGTTACGCTAATATCAACGGTGGCATTGTATTTACCAATACTGTGGAAAAACTCAACCAACCCTTTTTCGATATTATCGATAACGGTTTTATCAAGCGGTTCACCTTGGCGAATATCTTGCTGATCGAGTGATTCGTTAAGCTGCTCGTCTTTTATATCTTTATTGCCTTCAAATTCAATAAAGCTAATAGTAGGACGCTCAGTCACTTTAAAAATAACGTTATTACCATCGCGTAACGCTTTGATGTTGTCAAAGTGACCTGAACGATAAAGTGACTTTATTGTTTTTGAAATCGTATAGTCATCAACGTTATCGCCCACATTGATAGGAACATGCGTTAGTGCTGCACCAAGTGCTACACGTTGCAAACCTTCAATTTTTAAATCTTCAACAATAAAGGAGTTTTGGCCCAGGGCTGCAAAACTTGCACCCAATAAACTTGAAACTGCCAAATGTTTTTTTATAGCCATTTTATTATCTTTATCCTTTACAACTGTATTACCGCTTAACATCAAAACTAATAATTAGTGATGCTTACAATCGTGTTCTAATTAGTAATTGTCACGCTGTAACTACAAACGCGATACATCATTGAACAAAGCGAAACATGTTAAAAATATGAGCAGCAATGCGCCCACTTTAAAACCAAATTCTTGTGTCTTTTCAGAGACCGGCTTTTTACGGAAAAGTTCAATTATGTAATACATTAAGTGTCCACCATCAAGCACTGGCAGAGGTAATAAATTAAATACACCCAAGTTAACGCTTATTAGCGCTAAAAAGCTTAAAAAGGCGACTAGCCCGTAGCTTACGCTAGTTCCTGCACCAACTGCAATGCCCACAGGGCCACTTAAATTTTTAACCGAAACCTGACCTGTAATTAAATTACCAATCATGTCAAAGCTAAGCGTTATAAGGCGCCAGGTCTCTTGGGTACCACGAGCAATACTATCAAGCGGACCAAAGCTTCGGGTTTCAACATAGCCCTCAGGCCAAGGTTGAACAACCGGCGCAACACCTAAAAACCCTTGTTCAATACCGTGCTCATTAATGCGCGATTTAGGCGTTACTGTTACGCTATTTATACTATCTTGTCTTTTTACACTAAATTGTAAAGATTTGTTAGCCGATTGCGTAATAAGATTAACTAATTGCTGCCAATCGCTTATTGTTTCACCATTTACAGCGATAATCGTATCGTTAACCTGCAAATTAGCCAGTTCGGCTGCTGAATTTTTAGTAATAGCCGCAATGGTTAATGTGGCTTGCGGTCTAAACGGTACAATACCCAACGAACTCAGTGGCGGCACGTCTTGTTGATCGAGCTTCCAACCCTCTACGTTAAGCATTTTTGTTTGCTCTTGGTAGTTTTCGTTACGCACTACTACGGGCACGCTTTGCTCACCTAAGCTCGACATAAGTGCAAAAGTTGCATCTTGCCAGGTGGCAATTGTGTCATCACCAATTTTAATAATTTGTTCAGAGGGCATAATGCCCGCCTGCTCTGCTCTGCTACCTTCGGTAATACTACCCACTACAGGTTTTACCGATTGCACGCCCACCATGTACATAGCCGCCAACGCCACAATAGCAAATAAAAAATTAGCCAGCGGGCCGGCTGCTACTATGGCTATACGGGCCTGAACCGATTTAGCGTTAAATGACAAATGGCGCTCATTTTCAGGTACCTCATCCACGCGTTCATCAAGCATTTTAACGTAGCCACCCAGCGGAATAGCGGCAATTACGTATTCTGTATTGTATTTATCGTGCCACTTTAAAAGCGGTTTACCAAAACCAATCGAAAAGCGCAGCACTTTAACACCCATTTTACGGGCCACCCAAAAGTGCCCATATTCATGAATAGCAACTAAAATGCCCAGCGCTAAAATAAACGAGCCAAGATTCCAAAAAAAATCTAACATATTAATGAGTCACTTTTGTTATTAGGTCCGCTGCACGTTGGCGGGCTTGTTGGTTACACGCTAATATTTCATCTAGGCTTTGTACGTTAGTGAATGTGGCCGCATCAAGCGTTTGTGCATTAATTTTATAAATGTCAGTAAAGCCAATTTGGCCTTTTAAAAATGCCGCAACCGCTATTTCGTTTGCTGCATTTACCGTTGTGGTTGCGCCTTGCCCTGCGCTGCACGCATCAATAGCAAGTTGTAAATTTGGATAACGCGCAAAATCAGGTTTTGTGAACGAAAAATCACAAATATCCGAAAAGTTGAGTGGTTTTACACCCGCGTTAATTCGATCTGGGTAAGCGAGTGCGTGTGCAATAGGTGTGCGCATATCGGGGTTACCCATTTGCGCTAAAATGGAGCCATCGTGGTATTGCACCATAGAATGAATAATACTTTGCGGGTGGATCACCACATCAATATCGCTGGTGTCACAATTAAACAGCCATTTAGCTTCAATAAATTCAAGCCCTTTGTTCATCATGGTGGCTGAATCTACCGATATTTTTTGCCCCATAGACCAATTAGGGTGAGCGACGGCTTCACTAACCGTAACCTCTTTTAAGGTATTTATATCGCGCGTTAAAAATGGCCCACCAGAGCCGGTAAGCAATATTTTACTTACGCCATGCTCTTGTAAATTTTGATCAGCGTTTGCGTTTTGAAGTGAATGAGGTAAGCACTGAAAAATAGCGTTATGCTCGCTATCAATAGGCAACAACGTGGCTTTATGCTGTTTTACTTTATCAATAAACAACTGCCCTGACATAACCAACGATTCTTTATTGGCAAGCAGTACTTTTTTACCTGCTTCAACGGCGCTTAGTGTAGGCAGTAAACCGGCAGCGCCAACAATAGCTGACATGACGGTATCGACATCGGGATGCGCACATAAATCGCTCATAGCCTGCGGTGAATGCATTACTAAGGTTTGGCATGGCGTATTATTTAAATACGATGATAGTTGCTCTGCAGCGCTTTGTGTGGCCATAACCGCATATAACGGTTCGTGCTCAATACACAGCTCTGCCATTTTTTTTGCATTGTGGCCTGCAGTGAGGGCAAATACGTTAAATAGCGCTTTGTTTCGCGCTATAACATCTAATGTACTTAACCCAATTGAACCTGTAGCGCCTAAAATAACAAGTTGTTGCTGTTGGCTCATAAACTCAAGGTCCATGCATAGCACATTACAAACATTGGGGCTGCTGCGGTTAAGCTGTCAATTCTATCTAAAATACCGCCGTGGCCGGGTAAACAGCGACCACTGTCTTTTAGGCCGGCTTCACGTTTAAACATGCTTTCGAGTAAATCACCAACAGCCGAAAACAAGGCTATAAAGGCGGTCATTACGGCATAAATAGGCCATACAGCAAAATCCACACCGGTAAAGTGACAAAAAGCTAAAACAAATATAATCGATGCAACCACACCGCCTGCTAGGCCTTCGATGGTTTTATTTGGGCTCACCTTTGGCATAAGCTTGTGCTTACCAAAACTTTTGCCTGTAAAATAAGCCCCTACATCGGCGCTCCACACAATACCAAGTACCACTAAAATCAGTACCGAGCCAAAGTGCGTTGATTCAGCGTATTGCGCGCTACGTAAGGTATTGAGTGCAAGCCAAAGTGGGATTAAAGTAAGCAACCCGGCAATGCCGCGCATTACCAAGCCTTCGTTCCATGCTTTGGCCATGGCTGGGTAGCGCCAAATTAAATAACTGGCCACAATCCACCAAGCAAACGAGAGCGTAAATAAGTAATTTGCATCCCCGACCAGCTGGCCGTTTTGCCACAGTGATTCAATCGGCCAATGTAAATTTAGCAGCGCCAATAACGCGCCAATTAACACCACAAACGCACCACGTTTTAATTTTGTGCATAGGCCCATAAAAGCAGACCACTCCCACGCGCCAAGTAAAACAATAATACCGGCAAAATAACTAAACAATGTTAGTGGAGTATAAAAAACCAAGGCTAGCGCTAACGGCGCTAATACAACCGAGGTTAAAATTCGTTGTTTTAACAAAATAGTGACCCTTATTCTATTTTAGGTTTGAGCGAGTAATTGTTTTATTTGTTCGCCCGTACAACCAAAACGTCGCTCTCTGGCAACGTAACACGCAATGGCCTCAGCAAATGCTGCTTCATTAAAATCAGGCCAAAGAGTTTCGGTAAAGTAAAGTTCCGCATAAGCAGCTTGCCATAGTAAAAAGTTACTAATACGAACATCACCACCCGTGCGAATTAGTAAATCCGGCTCCGCTTGGTCTGCCATGCTCATATGCTGTGCTAAGCGCTCTTCTGTAACATCCTCTGCCTTGAGTTGTCCGTTTGCAACTTGTAGTGCTAGTTGCTTTGCTGCATTTGCCATATCCCATCTACCGCCATAATTAGCGGCCACGTTTAAATGCAAACCGGTGTTATCTGCTGTTAGCTCATGTGCAGCGTTTACTTTGCTACGTAAACTTTCAGAGAATCGTGATAAATCTCCAATAATGGTCAGTTTTACATTATTTTTATGAAGCTTTTTTACTTCCTTTGTTAAAACAAACAAAAAAAGCTCCATTAAAGTGTTTACTTCGTCTTCGGGGCGGCGCCAGTTTTCACTACTAAAAGCAAATAAGGTTAACGATTGTATCCCTAATTTAGTACAAAACTGAACAGATTGACGAACTGCGTCCACGCCTTTTTTATGCCCGAACACACGAGGTCTATTTCTAGCTTGCGCCCAACGCCCGTTACCATCCATGATGATGGCAACATGTTTAGGTAAACATTGCTGTGAAATTGTATCAGCGTCTAGAACCATAAATATTGAGTATTCCATAAAAAAACGCCGCCTAGTATACCCTAGACGGCGTTTCAAAACTAATATATTTCATAACCTGCATTGAGGTTATTTAGCTGTTTAGATTTCCATCAACTCAGCTTCTTTCGCTGTTAGTTGTGCATCCATTTCTTTGATAAATTTATCTGTAAGCTTTTGAATTGTATCTTCTGCTTGACGCGCTTCATCTTCAGAAATTTCTTTATCTTTTAATAAAGATTTTACATCGCCATTAGCGTCACGACGAATGTTACGCACAGCAACACGGCCGCTTTCAACTTCGCCACGTACAATTTTAATTAAATCTTTACGACGCTCTTCTGTAAGCGGAGGAAGTGGTACGCGAATTACTGTACCAGCAGACATAGGGTTTAAACCTAAGTCAGACGCCATAATTGCTTTTTCTACAGCTTGCGCTAAAGACTTATCGAATACGCCGATAGCCAGCGTACGAGAGTCTTCAATCGTTACATTAGCCACTTGGTTAAGCGGTGTATCAGCACCGTAGTACGATACCATAATGCCGTCTAAAATTGCTGGGTGAGCACGACCTGTACGAATTTTTGATAGTTGACTACCTAGTGCTGCTACACTTTTTTGCATGCGCTCTTGCGCATCTTTTTGAATATCGTTAATCACGGTTTAATCCTAATTATTTGATTACTTCATCTGAGGCTTGTGAAGAGATAAGTGTGCCTTCTTCTTCACCCATAATTACGCGTTTTAAGGCGCCTGATTTATTCATGTTAAATACGCTCAATGGCATATTATGATCGCGAGCGAGTGTAAACGCCGCTAAATCCATTACTTTTAGTTCTTTATCAATAATTTCATTGTAGCTTAAGTGACGGTAAAGCGTGGCTTCTGGGTTTTTAACCGGATCATCACTAAATACGCCATCAACCTTAGTCGCTTTAATTACAGTGTCGGCTTCAATTTCAATACCGCGTAAACACGCAGCAGAATCGGTAGTGAAGAACGGGTTACCCGTACCTGCTGCAAAAATAACAACGCGGCCAGATTTTAATAAGCTAATTGCCTCAGCCCAGTTGTATGCATCACATACACCGTTTAGAGGGATTGCCGACATTAAACGACAATTAACAAATGCACGGTGTAGTGCATCACGCATTGCAAGGCCGTTCATTACGGTTGCAAGCATACCCATGTGGTCACCAACTACGCGGTTCATGCCAGCTTCTGCTAGTGATCCGCCACGTAAAAAGTTACCACCGCCGATAACCAAACCCACTTCTACGTCGAGTTCTACCAGCTCTTTAATTTCTTGGGCCATACGATCTAGCACTTTTGGGTCGATGCCGAAGCCTTCGTCTCCCATTAAAGCTTCACCACTTAATTTGAGAAGAACACGTCTAAAAATAGGTTTACGATTGATAGTCATAGTATTGGGGCCAACTTTTTATTAAATTATGGGTAAAAAATAACCGCGCTTATGATAAACATAAAAGCGCGGTTATTTTAAAGAATTTCTAAGCGTGACGCAAAAGCAAATAGTACTTTAATGGCATCTAATTTCCTTATGCATCACAAATAGTTAATCTTACTCGCCTTTTGCAGCTGCAATTTGAGCAGCAACTTCAGCAGCAAAATCTTCTTCTTTCTTCTCGATACCTTCACCAACTTCTACACGTGCGAAGCTAGTAACTGTTGCGTTTTTCTCTTTAAGAATTTCGCCAACAGATTTTTTAGGCTCCATGATGAAAGCTTGACCAGTAAGAGAAACCTCACCAGTAAATTTCTTCATGCGGCCAACAACCATTTTTTCAGCGATTTCAGCAGGCTTGCCTTCGTTCATCGCGATGTCGATTTGAACTTGCTTTTCTTTTTCTACAACGTCAGCAGGTACATCTTCAGGCGTTAAGTACTCTGGGTTTGAAGCAGCAACGTGCATTGCAATGTGCTTAAGTGTTTCTTCATCAGCAACACCTGCAACAACAACACCAATACGCTCACCGTGACGGTATTCAACAAGTGTTTCACCAGTGATGTACTGAAGACGACGTACGTTGATGTTTTCACCAATTTTAGTTACTAGCTCAACACGGTCTTCTTCAAACTTAGCTTGTAAGTCTTCGATAGTGATTGTTTCAGCGATAGCAGCGTCAGCAACTTTGTTAGCAAACGCTAAGAAGCTTTCGTCTTTTGCTACGAAGTCAGTTTGACAGTTAACTTCTACTAGTACTGCAACACCATCGTTTTGCTTGATGATGATAGTACCTTCAGCAGCAATGTTACCTGCTTTCTTAGCAGCCTTTGCAGCACCGCTCTTACGCATGTTTTCAATCGCTAACTCGATGTCGCCATCAGTTTCAGTTAACGCTTTTTTACAATCCATCATGCCAGCGCCAGTACGCTCGCGTAATTCTTTAACTAGGGCAGTAGTTACAGCCATTAGTAAATCCTCAAATCTGAAATCAGGTATTAGATAAGCGGGTAAACCGCTCTACAAGAATAGCAAGTCTTCACCTTAAAAAGATGAAGACTTGATGACAGCTAATTACTCAGCTTCTACAAAGTCGTCTTTCTCAGCTTGAGCAACGATGTTGTTCTCACGACCTTCAGTGATAGCAGCTGCAACAGAGCTAGTGTAAAGGTTGATTGCACGGATAGCATCATCGTTACCAGGTACGATGTAATCAACACCGTCTGGGTTAGAGTTAGTATCAACGATTGCAACAACTGGAATACCTAGGTTGTTTGCTTCACGGATAGCAATGTGCTCGTGATCAGCATCGATAACGAAGATAGCGTCTGGAAGGCCACCCATGTTTTTGATACCGCCAAGGCTCTTTTCAAGCTTTTCCATTTCGCGAGTAAGCATTAACGCTTCTTTCTTAGTTAACTTCTCGAAAGTACCGTCTTGGCTTTGAGCTTCAAGGTCTTTAAGACGCTTGATTGACTGACGAACTGTTTTCCAGTTAGTTAACATACCACCTAACCAGCGGTGGTTAACGAAGAACTGGTCGCTTTGTAAAGCAGCTTCTTTAACTGCTTCGCTTGCTGCGCGCTTAGTACCAACGAAAAGAACTTTACCTTTGTTTGCAGCAGCACTTGATAAAAACTTAAGTGCGTCGTTGAACATTGGTACTGTTTGCTCAAGGTTGATGATATGTACACGGTTACGTGCGCCGAAGATGAAAGGCTTCATCTTAGGGTTCCAGTAACGTGCTTGGTGACCAAAGTGAACACCAGCTTGAAGCATATCGCGCATTGAAACGTTTGCCATTTTGTAAATCCTCTATGTAGTTTAGGGTTAGGCCTCCACATATCCCATAGCACCAACACCGAAGTATTTAAACTTCAAATGCACCCAAGTGTATGTGACGATACGTGTGTGTGTTAAAATAAAATTGTGTTTGCCTTAAATACAAAAAATCATTTAAGAATTTATTTGTAAAAAGACGGCGCGCTTTATACCATATTAAAATTAAATACTCAACGTCGCGTGCAAAATTTGTGCGACGATAAATGTTAAAAAACGCAACTTTGGAGCCTCAATGAGCGCTGTGATCAAGACCCCTGAAGAAATTGAAAAAATGCGTGTAGCCGGGCGTTTAGCGGCAGACGTACTTGAAATGATTGAACCACATGTAGTGCCAGGTGTGACTACTGATGAGCTAAATACAATTTGTCATGATTATATTGTAAATGTGCAAGATGCCATACCTGCGCCACTAAATTACCACGGTTTTCCTAAGTCGGTTTGTACCTCTGTAAATCATGTAATTTGCCACGGTATTCCAAATGACAAACCGCTAAAAGATGGCGATAGCGTCAACATTGATGTAACCGTAATTAAAGACGGTTACCACGGCGACACCTCAAAGATGTTTCATGTAGGTACGCCTAACATTCAAGGTAAACGCCTTGCACAAGTAACACAAGAAAGCTTATACCTTGCCATTAAAATGGTAAAACCAGGTGTGCGCTTAGGCGATATTGGTGAAGCAATTCAAAAATACGCAGAGAGCTTTAACTACTCAATTGTACGTGAATACTGCGGCCACGGTATTGGTAGCGAATTTCATGAAGAGCCTCAAGTAATGCACTACGGTAAAGCAGGTACTGGCGAAACACTTAAAGCCGGTATGTGTTTAACAATAGAGCCAATGGTTAACGCAGGTAAGCGCCAGTGTAAACTTTTAAAAGATGAGTGGACTGTAGTTACACGCGACCGTAGTTTGTCTGCACAGTGGGAACACACCCTATTAGTGACTGAAAATGGTGTTGAAATTTTAACGCTGCGATCAGATGATACTATCGACAGGATTATCGAACACTAATAAAAACCGAGCCACTTGATAAAAGTATTTAACCTCTAATCGGGTTAATACATTTAATAACATACTGAATTATATGTAATATTTAATTTATTTTTTCCAAGTTGGAGATTTTCAGTGAAAACAAATCGAATTGACGCGCCAAATAGCGAGCCTATTTGCAAGTGGATTCAACACTGTTAACACTGAAAATAGCCGCTGGGGATAGACTTATTACTTCACGTTCAGGTTATTTATCAATGCTAACGGTTCAATAAGGAGCCAGCCCACGTGGCATTACCCAACAAAGTAAAAAAGTTGCTTAGCGATGCTGAGCAACTGAGCGTTTATCGCGATTGTTCTAGCTATTTTTATAAGTGGTTACATAACGAATTTTCTAAGCAACCAGTTGGTAATTTAATTAATGCCCGGGCTGAGTTTATAGACCGCCTGCTAATTAAACTGTTTCATGTTTACGATTTAGCTCACGAGCCTGATCTTGCCCTTATTGCCGTGGGCGGGTACGGCCGTGGCGAGCTACACCCCTACTCCGACATTGACTTTTTATTGCTTGTTACGCAGCCGCCTAGCGAGCAAATATGCGAAAAAATAGGCCAGTTTGTTACCATGCTATGGGATCTCAATTTAGAGATAGGCCACAGTGTGCGTACCATTGAACAAGCCATAGAGCAAAAACGTGAAGACGTTACCTTTGCCACCAGCTTGCTCGAAAGCAGGCTCATTTTTGGTAATCACATTGAGTTTGAAAAACTCAAAACGCATATTATAGAAACCCCTGTTTGGCGCTCAGGCGAATTTTTTGTAGCCAAAGTGCAAGAGCAAAACCTACGCCATAAAAAGTGCCACGGTACTGCTTACAACCTAGAGCCAAACATAAAAGAAAACCCCGGTGGCCTTCGCGATTTACAAACCATTATTTGGGTTGCTAAAAAGCACTTTAGAGCCGAAACCCTACAAGAGCTAATTAGCCACGGCTACTTAACGCATGAAGAGTTTCAGGAGCTTTCGGAGTGCCTAGAGAACCTTTGGAATATTCGCTTTGCACTGCATTTAGCCGCTGGGCGCTCAGAAAACCGTTTGTTGTTTGACCATCAACCACACACAGCTGAAATACTTGGCTTTGGTAGCGATGGTAAAGCCTCGGTTGAGCGCATGATGAAACGCTTATTTAGAATAATGAGCCGCGTACGCGAGCTTAACCAAATGCTGCTATCGTACTTTGAAGAAAGTATTATGCCAGAGAGCAGCGAAGCGCCAGTGATTGAATTAGACAAAGACTTTGAACGCGTTGGGCACCAAATTAGGGTTAAAAACCCATCGGTATTTTTTAGACGCGATCAACTTTTTGTTTTGTTTGAGCATATTGCCGACAACCCCGAAATTACCCATATTTACCCAAGTACTATTCGTACCATTAGGCAAGTACGCAGGCGCCTATTAGGTGACTTACAAGATTACGCAGCGTGCCGCGAGGCATTTATGCGTATAGTAAAACACCCTAACGGCATGGGCCGCGCATTCACGCTCATGCACAAACACGGCATGTTGGCCGCGTATTTACCACAATGGCGTAATATATTTGGGCAAATGCAATTTGACTTATTTCATGCCTACACAGTAGATGAGCACACCCATAAATTAATCAATAATATTTACCAATATTTTGATAAATCTAAAGTGAGCGAGTTTCCTATTTGTAGCGAAATAGTAACCCGAATGGATAAGCCTGAGCTGCTTTATTTAGCGGGTATTTTTCATGATATTGCTAAAGGGCGTGGCGGCGATCACTCAGAGCTAGGCTCGGTTGATGCCATTGCTTTTTCTAAATTACATGGCTTCCCATCATCTGATGGCAAGCTTATATCGTGGTTAGTTGTTAACCATTTACTTATGTCGGTTACTGCGCAGCGTAAAGACATAAATGACCCAGGTGTTATTAAAGACTTTGCCTCACGCGTAAAAACAGAGCGCCAACTCGATTACCTCTATTGTTTAACTGTTGCCGATATACGCGCAACCAACGACAACTTATGGAATGATTGGAAAAACACCCTACTACGCGAATTATACTTGCATACTCAGCGTGCATTACGCCTAGGGCTTGAAAACCCAATGGATCAACGCGACCAAATACGCGATAAAAAACACCAAGCTAAACAGCGCTTACTTAATTTGGGCTACCTAGAAAACCAAATTGATTTAATTTGGAGCCGCTTTAAAGCCAATTACTTTACTGCCTTTAGCGAGCAGCAAATATCATGGCAAACCGAGCACCTATTAAAATGCGCAGACTTAAGCCTACCCAGTGTCATTGTTTCTGATAAAGCAATGCATGGTGGCACGCAAGTGTTTGCTTATAGCCCATATTCTGGGCCGTTATTCGCTCGCTTAGTTAGCGTAATTGGTTCTAAAAAGGCGCAAATACAACACGCTCAAGTGCTTACTACCAAAGATGGCTACGCCCTATTTAACTTTGTAATACTTGAAGTGAGCGGCGACCCTATTGCAAGTAGCCGTGCTCAGTCAATTAAACGGGGGCTTGAGCAAGCACTTAGCGAACCACGTAAAAAAATACGCTTTAAAAAGAATCGCTCGCAACGATTTAAAGACTTTAATATTAAACCCAAAATAGTGCTGCGCCCTCATGCACGTAAAGATCGCAGCCTAATAGAAATTCAAGCTGTTGATATACCTGGTTTACTTACTAAAATTGCCGAAGTTTTCCAAGCGCATTTATTACACATTCACGCAGCCCGTATTACAACGGTAGGTGAACGTGCAGAGGATTTCTTTGTCGTATCAAATAACGAATATCAAGCGCTGACTGATGAAGAGCAAGCCAAAATTCATCAGGCATTACGTAAAAAATTCAACGCCGAAACAGAATAAGGACACACCATGTCAGATTTAAAAACCATGATAGAAAACGCCTGGGACAACCGCGATAGCATTAGCCCAAGCAGTGTATCTAGCGATGTAAAACAAGCGATTATTGACGCACTAGAGCTTCTTGATAGCGGTGCAGCCCGTGTTGCTGAAAAAATATCAGGCGAATGGGTCGTACACCAATGGCTTAAAAAAGCCGTTTTATTATCGTTCCGTATTCGCGATAACCAATCAATGAACGACGGCGTAAACCAGTTTTACGATAAAGTACCGCTTAAATTTAGCGACTACACACCGGAGCAATTTCAGCAAGGTGGCATGCGCGTAGTACCAAATGCTGTAGCACGTAAAGGCAGCTTTGTAGGTAAAAACGTCGTACTTATGCCATCGTATGTGAACATTGGGGCATTTGTAGATGAAGGCACCATGGTTGATACATGGGCAACTGTTGGCTCGTGTGCACAAATTGGTAAGAACGTACACTTATCGGGCGGCGTGGGCATAGGCGGCGTTTTAGAGCCACTACAAGCTAACCCTACCATCATTGAAGACAACTGCTTTATTGGCGCACGCTCTGAAATTGTTGAAGGTGTAGTAGTAGAGGAAGGCGCTGTTATTTCAATGGGCGTTTACATTAGCCAAAGCACCCGTATTTACGACCGTGAAACCGGCGAAATTCACTACGGCCGCGTACCTGCAGGCGCTGTAGTTGTGCCAGGTGCATTACCATCAAAAGATGGCACTCACAGCCTATACGCTGCAATTATCGTGAAAAAGGTAGATCAACAAACACGCGAAAAAGTAGGCATCAACGCCCTACTACGCTCAATTGATGATTAAAAGAAGCGATAAGCTTTTAGCTGGAAGCCCTAAGCTGATTGGTGTTAAACGTAGGTTGGGTTGAGTGAAACGAAACCCAACGACACATTAAAGCTTAGTGTTTTAGCAAAATTAAGAAAGCTCTAAGCCCTTTGGGTTTAGAGCTTTTCTGTTTAGATTAGAGTTTATCTCTTAAATAGCTAAACCGTTGGGTTTCTCTGTGCTCAACTCAACCTTAATTCAAAGCAATATACGTTTACAAACAAACGACTGAATTAGCCAACACACCCAAGATATAATAAGGTAGTAAAGCATACTTGAAAGTTAGCAATTAATATTAAGGATTAATATGACAAAAACTGCTTTACGCTCAACTATTTTGCTACCGGTATTTTTGCCCGCGGTATTTATTATTCTGCTTTTGGTCATTGGTACAAGTAGCAACCCTGAACTGGCAGGGCAAGCATTCAGTGTCGCCCTCAAGTGGATAACAGAAACCTTTGGCTGGTTTTATATGTTATCAGTTGCCATCTTCTTAGTTTTCATCGTTTGTGTTGCCGCCTCCAGCTGGGGAAATATCAAGCTAGGGCCTGATCATGCGCAACCGCAATACAGCTTTGGCGAATGGTTTGCCATGCTATTTTCGGCCGGTTACGGAGTCGCATTACTTTATTTTGGTGTAGCAGAACCCGTGCTCCATTATGCATCTCCGCCCGCGGGCGCCGCAGAAACCGTTGATGCCGCTAAGCAGGCTATGCAAATTGCATTTTTTCATTGGGGTTTTCATATATGGGCAATTTATGGGATTGTTGGTTTAGTGCTTGCTTACTTTGCATTTCGCCACGGCCTTCCGCTGTCTATTCGCTCAGCCTTGTATCCACTTATTGGTGATAAAATATATGGCCCTATTGGACACACTGTTGATGTGTTTGCCATATTAGGCACGCTATTTGGTATTGCCACAACGTTAGGGCTTTCGGTTACTCAAATTAATGCCGGGTTGCACTACTTATGGCCAAGCATCCCTATTAATACCACGGTACAAATTACCGCTATTGTTATTATTACCGCAGCGGCAACGCTTTCTGTGGTGGCAGGTATGGATAAAGGAGTGAAGCGTTTATCTATAATAAACATGACACTCGCCGTATCATTAATGGCCTTTGTGTTTTTTATTGGCCCGACTATTCATATTCTTGAATCGTTTTTACAAAATACCGGCAGCTACCTCAGTGGTATTGTTGAGCGTACTTTTAATTTACAAGCCTATAGCCGTAGTGATTGGATTGGTAACTGGACCCTATTTATATTTGGCTGGACTATAGCGTGGGCACCCTTTGTTGGTATGTTTATCGCTAAAATTAGCCGCGGCAGAACCATTAGGCAATTTGTTGTGGGCGTGATGCTAGTTCCGACTATTTTTACCTTTTTATGGTTTTCCGTATTTGGCGATACCGCGCTAAATTTAATAATGAATGAAGGGTTTAATACTTTAATAACCGATGTTCAAGCAAACCATGCCGTTGCGCTATTTCAATTATTTGAAGTGCTACCGTTATCGTTTATTATTTCGCTACTAACGGTTATCTTAATTATTACCTTTTTTGTAACCTCATCTGACTCGGGCTCGTTAGTTATTGACTCCCTCGCCTCTGGCGGGAGTATTGATACGCCTGCATGGCAACGGGTGTTTTGGGCTGTGCTTGAAGGCGCTGTGGCTGCTGTTTTATTAGTAGCAGGTGGGCTAAGTGCACTACAAACTATGACAATAGCCAGTGCCCTACCCTTTGCTATTATTATGCTTATTGCAACCGCGGGACTTTGGCGCGCACTTACCATTGAAGGCCATCGCGATACGAGCTTACAAGCACATGCGCTCAATAGCCGTAATGTTAACCTATCTCATTGGAAGCGCCGGTTAGCCGCTATGGTTAATTATCCGAATAAGGAAAAAGTGCATACCTTCATCAGTAGTGTGGTGGTACAAGCAATGCAAGCTGTACAAGCAGAATTAAAAGCGCGCCAGTGGCATGCCGAGGTAGATTTTGATACTGACTTAGGCCGCGCCCATTTAACCGTACTACGCCATGAACATGTTGATTTTGTGTATGATATTCGCCTTACTGAGCACCCAATGCCAAGCTTTGCCTATACAGAGCTAAAACCGGATGCTGATAACTCCGAGATGTATTACAAGGCAGATGTTTTCTTACGCCGCGGTGGGTTATCTTACGATGTATATGGCTACAGTGAAGATGATATTGTGAAGGACATTCTTGATCAATTTGAGAATTACTTGCACTTTTTAGGTAACAGCCCAGGGGAACTTCCGTGGGATATGGCCGAACACGATGACATGTTAAATAGCGACAAACCTTAAATAAGCGCTTTATTTAACAGCGCAATTTTGATGCAATAAAAAAGGCACTGAAAAGTGCCTTTTTAGTCTGCTCAATTAATTTTTTAATTACAGCGCGTTAAATACGTCGTCTGTTTTAGCTGCGCAAATAAAATCGTTTTTGTGCAGGCCTTTAATTGAATGGCTCCACCACGTTACGGTTACTTTGCCCCACTCGGTTAATAAACCAGGGTGATGGCCTTCATCTTCTGCCATATCACCTACTTTATTGGTAAACGCCATAGCTTGTTTAAAGTTTTTAAACTTATAAACACGCTCAAGTTGCATAATGCCGTCGCGTACCTCTGGTACCCAGTCTGGAATTTTTGTAATAAGTTGGGCAAGCTCTTCCTCAGATACCTTTGGCGCATCTACGTGACAGGCTTCGCATTTTTGTTCACTTAATGAAGACATTTTAAATCCTTACTTTAGCGTTTCTTTTTAAATTAAAGTTAACCGGCTAATTTTTCTTTAGGTGGAAATTTTGGGTCGTGCAAACCAAGCGCTTTAGCTTGCTCAACCAAAGTCATAATATCCATTTGCGATATATCAAACAGATCATGAATCGAATTTATGGTGTAGTACTGTGGTTGCATAATATCAATGCGGTACGGCGTACGCAGCACATCAATTACGCTCATAGGCGTTATCTCTGGTGTATCTGAATACACGTACTGGGTTTCACCTGGGCTTGATAATATACCACCGCCATATATACGCAGGCCGTTTTCGGCTTGCATTAAACCAAACTCAACCGTAAACCAATACATACGTGCAAGGTATACACGATCTTTTTTCTGCGCTGCATACCCTAACTTGCCGTATTTGTGTGTGAATTCGGCAAAGTCAGGGTTTGTTAGCATAGCGCAGTGGCCAAATATTTCATGGAAAATGTCAGGCTCTTGCAGGTAGTCAAACTCTTCTCGACTACGAATAAACGTCGCTACCGGAAATTGTTTGTTTGCCAATAACCTAAAAAATTCATCAAAATCGATAAGCGCAGGTACAGGCGCTACTTGCCAACCGGTGGTGGCAAGAAGCACTTCGTTAAGTTCGCTTAACTGCGGAATACGATCGTGTGGTAGGTTTATTTTTTTAAGCCCATCCATGTACTCATCACAAGCTTTGCCTTCTATGCACGCAAGTTGGCGCGTAACAAGCTCAGACCAAATTTTGTTTTCTTCTTCGCTCCAATGAATAACACCGTTTTCATCGGGTGTTTTAGAGGTGTATTTACTTGCTTTAGCCATAATAACCTTCTTGGGGTTAAGCCCTAAATGTGTGTCAGTGTGATACTCAAGATTAGTGAATATCTAATGCTGCCATACTATGCAAAAGTGAAGAAAAGTTTAATAGTTAGGCGGATATCTACATTTAGCACGATCCCCTAAAGTGTACATATAAAATTACACCACCGGCATTAATATTATACAACCAATAAAATGAAGGCGTTAAGGGCAAATTTAACTGTACAGAAATAAATACACCTAACAAATTAATGTAAAAGCTTGGTTTAAGTCGTCAATAATATCGTTAACATCTTCAAGCCCTACAGAGAGTCTTATTAAGCCATCACTTATGCCTGCGGCTGCTCGCTCCTCGGGTGTGTAAGGAGAATGCGTCATTGATGCAGGGTGCTGAATAAGCGTTTCGGCATCACCTAAACTTACAGCAAGTGTGCAAAGCTTCATGCTATCTATAAACTGCGCTCCTTGAGCAAGGCTGCCTTTAATTTCAAATGCAATAACGCCGCCTGCGGCTTTCATTTGCTTGCCTATATATTTGTTGCCGGGGTGCGATTTAAGTCCAGGGTAATAAACAATATTAACCTGTGGGTGCGCCTCTAAATATTCGGCAACCGATTGCGCGCTTTGGCAATGGCGCTCCATGCGTATAGCTAAAGTTTTTAATCCGCGATTAATAAGCCATGCGTCGTGCGGGCTTATGGTGGCACCAATATCTTTAAGTACCGTCATTTTTATTAAGGTAATGTGCTCATGCGTTCCACACACAAGCCCCGCTACTACATCGCCATGGCCGTTTAAGTACTTAGTGGCACTGTGTACAATAATATCTATGCCGTACTGCTTAGGTGATTGCAGCAGTGGCGTTAAAAAGGTGTTGTCGACCACACTAATTAAATTATGTTGCTTAGCGAACGCGCCAATTAAGGCTAAATCAATGACTGCCATTGTGGGGTTGATTGGCGTTTCTACAAATATCATTTTTGAATTAGGTTTTATAGCAGCGCGAAGCTCGCCTTCGTTGGTCATATCAACAAAAGTTACTTCAATTCCCCAGCGCGGTAACATGTGAGCAAAAAACGCAAAAGTACATCCATACAATGCACTTGATGCAATTAAATGATCGCCCTGCGATAAAAAGCTTAATACCGACGCCGAGACAGCCCCCATACCTGTAGCGGTAGCAGCAGCAGCTTCGCAGCCCTCTAACTGTGCTACTTTTTGCTCAAGTTCGGTGGTGGTTGGGTTACCTAGGCGGGTGTAAATATAACCGAGCTCATCGCCTGCAAAACGCGCGGCACCTTGTGCTGCATTTTCAAAATGAAAGGTAGAGGTTTGATACAAAGGCGACGTGAGTGCGCCGTGCGGATCGTTTGCTTTTTGCGGGCCATGAATACATTGGGTATTAATATGCTGCTTGCTCATTGTGTGATCTCGTTTTTATTATGTGTGTCAATTACATAAATAAAACGCACCGCAGTTTAAATCACAAGCATGCCGGATGCTCAGATGGCTACTTGTGCAAAAACCGCTCAGTGCGGTTTTGTACACAAATATTGCCACTGCTACTTTAGGTCGTTGGCTCGGCCTTTTTACGGTTCATAATTTTGCTGGCAATACTTTGCACTGTGCCTTTTAACAAGCTGCGTTTGTTTTCAAGCCTTGGTAATGGGCGGCTAAGCTCCATTGCTTTGTAACCAATACGTGCTGTAAAAATACCGGCGCTTACACCTTGCGCTGCACGCCCCGAAAGCTTACCTAAAAGCTCAGCACTGAGTGCTGTGGCTGCTAAATCAGATACAAGTTCAGCACTGCCTACAAACATAACTTGCTTTATAAGCATACGGTAGAGCTTAATGCGGCTTGCGTAACCAAAACCAATGCCATAAATTTTACCAATTTGCTCTATTAACTTAGTACCGCGCCAAAGCACCGCCATCATGTCCACCAGCGCAAGGGGGCTTAGGGCAACAAGCAACGCTGACTCTGTCGCAAAGCGGTTTATAAGCTTTTTAGCTTGCGTGTCTTGCGTTATAAGCAAGCTATTTGCGTAAAGGGTCATTATTTCTTTATCGCTATGATGGGTAGCCACTTGGTTTTTAAACGCTTCGAAGTTGTCTAGTTGTTGGTGCTTGTTTAGTTTTTCAAGCCAGGGTAATGCGCCACCTACTTGCTCACTATTTAAGAGTCTGTCGGCTTCTTGGCGGTGTAACTGATTACGCTTTAAACTGCGCAGCATTCTGTATTCGCGCCATAGCATGCGCCCAATTAGCAACACACCGCTTACTACCGCCGTTAAATACACGCCGCCTAAAATGACCGACTGCTGAAACGCAAACACTAACGAATAAGCAAACTCAAGTAGCACGAGCACTAAAAAGCTTACAGCAAACACCCCTTTCAGCGTTTGCCATTTAGACTTTTTATATACCGGCTCTAGGTCTATTTCTTCATCAAGAAGTTCATCTTCAGGCTCTTCAATGTATTCACTTTGACCCTGGGTAATTATTTTTGCAGGAGCAAGCGTCGCCTCAACCTGCTCATCAGCTTGGCTATCAATTCGCCTACCTGCTTGGAAAGTTTGCTGTGTGTCGTTCATGATAATTTGTCTCCTAACAAGTACTGCATCACATGATCAAGGCGAATATGCTTAAGTTGCTTATCGGGGTTTGGCATAGGCGCAAACGATAAAAACTCAAAGCCCTGCGCTGGCCACTCATTTTTATTAAGCATGCGCTTTGGTGGCTGTGGGGGTAAATAAGTAAGCCAATCTTGCTCGTTTAATGGTTTACCATAAATACAATCAAGCGTTTGGCCTTTATCGGCCACTTGGCGCGGCTGCGTTGCTGCAATTGACGACATTGCCATGGTTTCTATTTGTACGCCATCAAACTTTAAGTGATTACTTTGCTCATGCACTAGCGAGTCAAGTAGTAGTGCTAAATCTTTATGATGCTTTGCACTTATGTGATCTGACTTATTTGCAGCAAATAGTATTTTATCTATGTTGGGTTTAAATAAACGCTTAAAAAAGCCCGACTCGCCATAATTAAAATGTGCGAGTAATTGGTTTATTACACTACTTTGCTCTTGGAGTGTTTCATGGCCTTCATTTAAAGCGCTGAGTACGTCTACCAACACAATTTGGCGGTCAAAGTGTTTAAAGTGCTCATTATAAAATGGCTTAACCACCTCTTTTACATAGGCGTTAAAGCGCTTAATTAAATGCGCTAAGTTAGAGCCAGGCACTACCTCATCACTTTTAATATGCTGCGCATTTACCGGAAAAAACAACAAAAGCGGCGCACCTTGTAAGTCGCCAGGCATTAGCATGCGCCCAGGTTGTAACATGGCAAGCTTAGTATCTTTTTTAAGCCCTACCAGCATACTTTGATAAAGCGCTGCAATGTGTGCAAGCAAGCCTTCATCTACAGGCGCATTTAAATCAAGCTGTTCAAGCGCGTTTAAAAATTCAGTAGAGGTATTCACACGCGGGTGCTGTAGTAACAGCGGGTATTGTTGCTCGCACCACTGACTATAGCTTTGCTCAAGCATAGGTAAATCAAGTAGCCATTCACCTGGGTAGTCAATAATATCTAAATACAGCGTAGATTGCGGCGAAAAATGCCCACGTAACCCTGATGCGCTTTGGTATTTAATCGCTAAACGCAGGGTATTAATACGCTCGGTTGATGCAGGCCATGTAGGCATCCCATCAGTTGGGAGCAAGGCATTAAGTGCACGCGGATAGTCAAACGTAGGGACTTTTAACGCCTCTTGCGGCACCACTTTGGTGGCTATATGGCGGTGCTCTCGCATTACATCAAAAAACGGTAAGTTTTTATCATCACTTTGTGTGGTTAAGTGCTTAACAAGTGCGGTAATAAACGCGGTTTTACCACTGCCACTTAGACCGGTTACGGCCAATTTTACGTGTTGATCTAAACTGCGATGAAGGGCTTTTTGGGCTGAACCTTTAATACTTTTAAAGGTTTTTTTGGCAAATGAAGTGCTACTCATAATGGGCTAGCACTTCATTGATGCTGTTAATCACCGAACAAAGTGCTATTGAATCCTTTAAAGTTTGTTGATTTCACGGCTAACCGTAAACTCGCTTGAAGTAACATGGCGCTCCATATCTTGAAGACGCGTGTCTATTCGCGTTAAACGCTCTTTTAAGTCTTGCAATGCGCGGCGCGGTGGCTCGCCTTTTTGCCATACTTTAAATTTAACTTCTAGCGGATCGTCAGTTTTAGTTGAGCTACTAGTATGTATAGTTGTGGGGTCTTTTTTATCTAAAATAAACCACGCTGCAATATACGCTACCACAAATAATGGGCCACCCGTTAGCAGTACCGCACTAACAAAAATAATGCGAACTAACCATAACTCCATATTAAAGTAGTCACTTAATCCCGCACATACACCGGCGATTTTGCCGCGCTGTGGGTCTCTTAATAATTCGCGTTTGGCACTCATACTTTGCGTCTCCATTGTGGTGACTCTTGATCGAGTAATGCTTCAAGGGTTTCTACTCTATCAGCCATTTTTTCGGCCTTGTGGGCAAGTTCCAATAACTGGCGATGTTCATGCTCACTTAGCCCTTGGCTCACTTGCTTTTTGCTACGGTAGTGCAAAATTAACCACAGTGGCGCAACAAAAATCATGAACAAGATAAATGGTGCAATTAGTATCTCTGGATCAAACATAATCCTCTCCTGACAATCCGTAATCGATGTTTTAAGCAGTGGGGCACTTTAAGTACCCCTTTATAAGTTATTTATCAGCTAGCTTCTTTTTAAGTTCGGCAAGCTCATCATCTATCTTTTCATTTTTTTGTAGGTCGGCAATTTCATCTGCAAGCGACTTTTTACCTAAATCGTAAGACTCTATTTGAGATTCTAGTCCATCAATTTTAGTTTCGTAGCGCTCAAAGCGATTAAGTGCATCTTCTACTTTAGAGCTATCAAGGGCTTTTTTCACTTCAAGGCGCGACTCAGCCGAACGTTGACGTAAAATAATTGCCTTTTGACGTGCTTTAGCATCGGCTAGCTTTTCTTGTAGAGTGGTGACTTCTTGCTGAAGTTTCTCAATATGAGACTCTACATGCTCAAGCTCAGACTCTACTGCTGCGACTGCTTCTGCCGATTTTTGCTTTTCTAGTAATGCTGAACGCGCTAAATCGTCGCGGTCTTTACTTAGTGCAAGCTCTGCTTTGTCTTGCCAATCACTTACTTGTGCTTTTAGTGTGTCTACACGACGTACTAATTCTTTTTTCTCAGCCAGTGTTTTAGCTGACGTAGAGCGCACCTCTACCAATGTGTCTTCCATCTCTTGGATAATAAGACGAACCATTTTTTCTGGGTCTTCTGCTTTATCTAAAATGGCATTGATATTAGAATTAACAATGTCTGCAAAACGTGAAAAAATTCCCATAACATTTACCTCTGTAATATAAACTTAGTTGGTCTGCTGTAACTAGTATCAATATGCTTGCCAACTTTTTAAAATCTAAAATACACTTTATTTTCATTAAGTTAAACTAAATATACAAATTCCTTTAGTTATCCCTGATTATGAAATACACTAACTGTTAGCAAAAATGACCAAGAGTTAGGAAAAATGAGCCAATATCGCCAACCGGATAATTTACTCGGCCAATCTGATAGCTTTTTAGCTGTACTTGATCAGGTATCGCAGTTAGCTAATTTAGATAAGCCAGTGCTTATTATTGGCGAGCGAGGAACCGGTAAAGAGCTTATAGCCGCCCGTTTACACTTTTTATCAAAGCGTTGGGATCAAAACTACGTAAAGCTTAACTGTGCAGCCCTTAACGAAAACCTCCTCGAAAGCGAATTATTTGGTCATGAAAGCGGTGCTTTTACCGGGGCAAGTAAACGCCACGAAGGTCGCTTTGAGCGCGCTAACAGCGGTACCTTATTTTTAGATGAGCTGGCTAATACATCGGCCATGGTACAAGAAAAGCTTCTGCGCGTTATAGAATATGGTGAATTTGAGCGGGTTGGTGGTAAACACACTGTAAAGGTAGATACTCGTTTAGTGTGTGCCACCAACGAAGATTTACCCCACCTTGCTGAACAGGGCGAATTTAGAAGTGACTTACTTGACCGCTTAGCCTTTGATGTAATTACCCTGCCACCACTGCGCGAACGTCAAGACGATATTATGCTACTCGCTGAGCAATTTGCCATGAATATGGCACGCGATTTAGAGTGGGAGTTATTTAGTGGCTTTACTCGCAGCGCCACCGAAACCCTGCTAAATTACGATTGGCCGGGTAATATACGCGAGCTTAAAAATGTAGTTGAGCGAAGCTTGTATCGTCATGGTAATGAGCATATCCCCGTTCACCAGATTATTTTAGACCCGTTTGAAAGCCGTTTTAGACCCAAAGCACGCATTAAAGCTCCTATTGCAACACCGCCTGCCCCAGCTGAGCCTACAACACTAGCCACACCTGTTAGCGAGGTTAGTAACGAGCTTAGCGCCCCAATTGAATTTCCGTGTAGCTTAAAAGAGCGCTCTAACGAATTTGAAATAAATATGATTAATAAAGCCCTTGAGCATAGCCAATTTAATCAAAAGAAAACTGCAGAAGTACTCGGTTTAACGTATCATCAATTACGTGGTTATCTTAAAAAATACAATTTATTAGAAGATAAATAGTTAGAGGTTATGCGAGTGCATAAAATACTACTTGTTTTACTAGCCAGCACCTTAACAGGCTGCTTTGATAGTAAAGAAGAAATAATAGAAGAGAAAAACCAAGGCCTCGTTTATTGCGCCGAAGCGAACCCTGTGTCGTTTAATCCGCAAGTAACAACCACTGGCTCAACTATTGATATTATTGCTAATCAGTTATTTGACCGTTTAATTAGTATTGACCCCGTTACTGCAGATTTTAAAAGTGAGCTGGCAACCGATTGGAAAATTAGCAACGATGGAAAGTCGGTCACCTTTACGCTGCGTAAAGGCGTAAAATTTCATTCTACCTCGTACTTTACCCCTACTCGCGATTTTAACGCTGATGATGTTATTTTTACCTTTAGCCGATTATTTGACGTTTACAACCCGTACCATTTTGTAGGCGATGCAAACTACCCGTATTTTCAAAGTGTGGGGCTCGATCAGCTTATTCGTAAAATTGTACGCGTGTCTGACTATCAAGTGCGCTTTGAGCTATTTCACCCAGAAAGCAGTTTTTTAACGAACATGGCCACCGACTTTGCCGTGGTGCTGTCGCAAGAATACGCAATGCAATTAAAAGCGCGAGATCAAACTAATTTATTCGATCAGTACCCTATTGGCACAGGCCCCTACATTTATAAAGAGTACCGACGCGATCACTTAGTGCGCTTTTACCGCAACCCCCTTTATTGGAAGCACGATGTTGCCCTTGAACAGCTGGTATACGACATTACGACAAACGGCACTACACGCATAGCAAAAATGCTCACTAAAGAGTGCGATGTAACCTCACACCCAAGTAGCGCACAACTGAGTATTTTAGCGCAACGAGACGATATAAACGTTGAAAAAGAAACCAATTTAAATATTGGTTATTGGGCCTTTAATACTGAGCGCGCCCCTTTTGATGACATTAGAGTGCGCAGAGCCCTTGCGCATGCAATTGATATAGACAAAATAATGCAAGCCGTTTATTACGGTAATGGTATACGCGCGCAATCTATTTTACCGCCGACTTCGTGGGGCTTTGAACCACAAGAAAACATGCCTATGTTTGACCCAGAGCTAGCTAAAAAACTACTCATAGAAGCGGGGTTACCTAATGGCTTTGATATGACCATTTGGGCAATGCCGGTGAGTCGAATATACAATCCTAATGCCCGCAAAATGGCTGAGCTGATGCAAAGCGATTTACGCAAAATAGGTGTTAATGTAAGTATTGTTGAATACGAGTGGAATACTTTTATTCAGCGTATAGGTGAGCACCGCCACGATAGCGTATTACTCGGCTGGGCTGCCGATACCCCCGATCCAGATAACTTTTTTAGCCCATTGCTAAGCTGCACCGCCACTTTTAGCGGTAAAAACCCAGCCAATTGGTGTAACCCACAGTTTGACTTATTGCTTACCCAAGCGCTCGACACCACCGATTTAAGCTTACGCAAGCAGTATTACGATCAGGTTCAAGCGCTCATTGTTGATCAGCTCCCGTTAGTGCCTATTGCTCATGGTATGCGTTTTCAAGCAAATAGTGCCGATGTAGAAGGGATAACCCTTGGCCCATTTGGGGCGATTTCACTCGCAAATGCGAGGAAAAAATAATGATACTTGACTATATATTACGCCGCCTTGGCTTATTTTTGTTTATGATTTTAATGCTAAGCATATTTACCTTTTCGCTTAGCTACTTGTTCCCAGGGGATCCGCTTAGCAACCTAAGTGGCATTCCTAGCGGTAATTTTTCTCAGCACAGTGAGCTTGAAGATAAATACATGTATGACAGCAACTACGTTATGCAGTATTTAGCGTTTTTAGGGCGTATATTTCAAGGTGATTGGGGCGTGTCGTTTGCCTCGGGAGATAACGTTTTTCAGCACATTTTAGATTTAATTCCAGCAACTTTAGAACTGTGTGTTTATGCGCTTATTGTATCGGTTGTGGTAGGTGTACCAGCGGGCATTTTGGCTTCAGCATACACACGCCGTTGGCCAGATAAATTAATTAGCTCTACCACCATGATTGGTTACTCTATTCCGGTTTTTTGGTTAGCGCTGTTACTTATTATGATTTTTTCGCTCAAGCTGGGCTGGTTTCCTATGTCGGGTAGAATGGGGTTACTATTTGAAATACCGCCTAATACCGGGTTTATATTAATCGATATTATGCTCGCAGGCTTCCCGTACAAAGGTGAAGCATTTATAGATGCACTGCATCACTTAACATTGCCGACCATAGTACTGGCCATGTTTCCTACCACTGTTTTAGTGCGCTTTACCCGCGACTCTATGCTTAAAGTAATGGATCAAAGCTTTATAAAAACAGCCAGGGCAAAAGGCCTTAATCGCCGCCAATTAATCATGCATCATGCGCTGCGCAATGCGCTATTGCCGGTAATAAAACAAATAGGGCTGCAATTTAGTACGCTTATTACGCTTGCCATGATAACCGAAGTTATTTTTTCTTGGCCGGGTATTGGCCGTTGGCTAATCGATAGTATTTACCAACGAGACTACCCTGCTATTCAAGGCGGTTTAATGGCGGTGTCTATGTTTGTTATTATTGCCACTATTGTTGCCGAGCTTACATATACTCTGTTCGACCCAATTTCGCGGAATCAGGCACATGGTAAAGTTTAAATTATTTTCTGAAGAGTCGAATAAATCGCCGCTGGCGCGTTTTTGGCGCAAATTTAAAAACAATCACCCCGCCTTGGTGGGATTATGGATTTTTATGGCGTTTGCGCTATTGGCCGCCAGTGCGCCCTTTTTAGCGCCGTATGGAGTTAACCAGCAACATAGCGATGCTTTACTTATACCGCCATCATGGCGAGAAATGGGTGATGTGCGCTTTATTTTGGGCACCGATGATTTAGGACGCGATGTACTCTCGCGCTTAATGAATGGCGCAACCTACACGTTTGGCTTATCGGTGGTGGCTGCATTTATTACCACCATTATTGGTGTGCTTGTTGGCACTTTTGCCGGCATTAGCCGCGGCCTTCGTTCAAGCTTTTTAAATCACTTGCTTGATATCACGCTCTCTATTCCGTCTTTGCTATTGGCGATTATTATTATTGCAGTGCTTGGGCCGGGCTTAATGAATACAGTGTGGGCCATTATACTGGCGTTATTACCGCAATTTATTCACTCTATTCGTAATTTAATTGTTGATGAGCTAAGTAAAGACTACATTACCGCTTTTAAGCTTGATGGTGCCTCTAACTGGCATATTTTGTCGCGGGGTATTTTTCCTAATATTTATGAGCACATTGTGGTTATTTTTACCACCGCGCTTTCTACTGCTATTTTAGATATTGCTGCCTTAGGCTTTTTAAAACTTGGTGCACAGCCCCCTACAACCGAATGGGGCGCCATACTGGCTGAGAATTTAGGCCTTATATATTTAGCACCTTGGACCGTTGCGCTACCGGGTGTATTATTATTTTTAGCGGTTTTGTCTACCAATTTAGTAGGTGATGGCCTACGAAAAGTGCTTAAAGCACGTAAGGCTGATTAAATGCAATTACTCGACGTTAGAAATTTAACCATAGAGCTGCGTACCTCTGAAACGGTGATTCGCGCTGTAGACAGAGTCAGCTTTAGCCTAAAAGAAGGCGAAGTACATGGCTTGGTGGGTGAGTCGGGCTCAGGTAAAAGCTTAATAGCCAAAGCCATTGTTGGGGTACTTAACGAACGCTGGCATATAACAGCCGATAGAATGCATTGGCGCGGTGTTGATTTAATGCGCTTAACCCCAGAGCAACGAAGAAAAACAGTCAGCCAAGACATTGCGATGATTTACCAAGACCCTAGCCGCTGCCTTGACCCAACCGCTAAAATATTTGACCAAATAGCCGAAACACTGCCTGAAACATCCACTAAAGGCTTTTTTTTAAAGCGCAATAGAGAACGTAAAGACCGCGTAAAAGCACTTATCCATAAAGTGGGTATTAAAAACCACGATGCTGTGCTTGATAGTTACCCGCACGAGCTCTCAGAAGGCGTGTGCCAAAAGGTCATGATTGCCATGGCCATAGCGCGCACTCCTAAGCTACTAATTGCTGATGAGCCGACTACAGCGCTTGAAAGCACCACCCGTGCACAGGTATTTAGGTTGCTAAAAAGCTTAAATCAATTAAAAAATATGTCTATTTTGATGATTTCTCATGAGCTTGAAGAAATAGCCGACTGGTCGCACGGTATTCATGTTTTATATTGTGGGCAAATGGTTGAAGCCGGCCCTACACAACGTATTTTTCGCCAGCCTCGCCACCCTTACACGCAAGCGTTATTAAAAAGCTTACCCAATTATGAGCAAGGCTTAGCACACAAAGAACCCTTTTATGCACTTAAAGGCACTATCCCTACTTTGCAACATTTACCTATAGGTTGTCGATTAGGCCCACGCTGCCCTCAAGCACAAAAAGAATGTGTAATTACCCCTGCACTTACTAAGCACCATGGGCACAGCTATGCGTGTCATTTTCCGCTTATTAAGGAGATGAAGTAATGCAACCGGTATTAAAAGTACAAGCGCTTTGTAAAACCTTTAACATACGTGCCGGTTTATTTAGCCGCAAAAAATTTGAGGTACTAAAAAATATCTCTTTTTGTGTGGGCAAAGGCGAAACAATCGCAGTAATCGGTGAAACCGGTGCGGGTAAAAGTACACTCGCTAAATTACTCGCAGGGGCCGATAGCGCTGACAGTGGGCAAATTTTATTAGAAAGTAACATTATTGAAGATGACGGCGTGCGCGATGATCAATGTCGACATATCCGCATGATATTCCAAGACTCCGCTGCCTCGCTCAACCCAGGTCTCACCATAGGTGATATGCTAGATGATTGCTTGCAGTATAATACCGATTCAGACCAACTAGCTCGCCAAGAAAAAATAGATGCCACGCTTTCCAAAGTGGGACTGCTAATCGATCATCAACATTATTACCCTCACATGTTTAGTGTAGGCCAATTGCAGCGTGTAGCGTTGGCGCGGGCGCTCATTTTAGACCCTAAAGTGGTGGTGCTTGATGAAGCGCTATCGGCTTTAGATCCCTCCGTCCGTGCGCAAACAGTTAACTTATTACTTAAGCTGCAAAAAGAAACCGGTCTAACTTATGTACTCATTACGCACCATTTAAGTTTAGTGCGCCATATCAGCGATCAACTAGTGGTGCTTGAAAAAGGTGAGGTAGTAGAATATGGGCGTACCGAAGAGGTGTTTCAAAATCCGCAATCAAAAGTAACACAACGCCTAATTTGCTGTTAATACTAAGCTTATATTTATAAGCAATACTGCCTAATCATTTTACTAAGCACATTGAAGTTATAAAAAAGGCGCGTTACTTATAAAGTAACGCGCCTTTTTTAATGCGTCGCGATTATTCTGCTGCTTGCTCTACCACAGGTAGGTTTAGCTCAGCTTTAGCCTTTAAAGACTCAATAAACGCTAAGTAGTTTTTGTTAGCTTGCGCCATAGTAATATTTTGCTGTACTTGCGGGTCGATATTTGCGGTTACTTGCGCATCGCTTACCGATTTAAGTGCAACAATTGCCGCATCGCCGTTGTTTAAATCAACCACATCTGTGCTTGGTGCATCATTAGGACGAGGCATTTTAAACGCTTGCGTTACAATAGCAGGCGAAACCGTGTAGCTTTGACGCGTTAAGCTCGCTTCTTCACGTACCGTTAGGTTTTGCTCACTGGCCACATCGCTTAGCGTTTTACCTGCTTGGACTTGTGCAAATAACTCACGTGCTTTTTCTTTAGCAAGTGTTGATGCTTTTTCATTAACTAAACGTGTTTTGATTTGCTCACTCACTTGCGCAAGCGGTTTAGTTGCAGATGGCTCGTATTTATTTACACGTACTACAATAACGTGCTCATCACCTAGCTCAATCACTTCTGAGTTTACTTTATCTTCAAGTAATTCTACTGAGAACAACTGTGAAATTACCGCAGGTGTATTAAGTGGCTCTGGCAATGCATTACGTGCAACAAGTGGCGTGGTTTTAACTTCAACGTCTGCCACTTCTGCTGCATCGTCTAAACGGTCAGAAATCTCAAATGCTAAGGCACCCATTTCTGTTTGCTTTTCGTAAAACGCATCTACTTTTTCAGTTTGCTCAAGCTCTGCACGTAAGTCGGCTTTTACGTCGTCATACGCTTTCACTTGCTCTGGCTGTAAGTCAGTAAGTTTAATAATGTGATAACCAAACTCTGATGCTACAACTTCTGAAATATCACCTTTGTTTTGAAGCGCAAATGCAGCATCTTCAAAAGCTGGGTCCATTACATCGCGCTCAATCCACTCTAGGTCGCCGCCCATTTCGCCACTCACAACATCATCAGATGATGACTCTGCAAGCTGTGCAAAATCAGCACCTTGCTCTAACTGCTCATGTAATGCGTTGGCTTTTTCAAGCGCGGCATCATCATCTTCGCTGTTATCAATTAAAATGTGCGATACACGGCGTTTTTCAGGCTCGATGTATTGTGCTTTATTTTGCTCATAATACGCTTTTACGTCGTCTTCTGTTAGCGACTCTACGGTGATATCTTGTGCTTTAAGCTCAATGTAATCAACCGATACACGCTCTGGCGATAAAAATTGTGATGCGTTTAGCTCGTAGTAATCAGCAATTTCTTGCTCAGATACGTCTACGTTTGCTTGTAACGCTTCTTTGCTTAACACAAGGTAGTCTATGCTACGCGTTTGCTGCTGCAGGGCTGCAGCGCGTTTAAGCTCGTTTTCAAGTGCAAACTCAGTACCAGCAACCGCAGACACTAATTGGCTGCGTGTCATGTCTTTACGTAAGTACTCACGAAAAGCATCTGGTTGAAAGTTCATTTGACGAATTACTTGTAGGTAACGGTCGTTATTGAATTTTTCACCAATTTGAAAGTACGGTAGTTCTAAAATTGTTTTACGTACGCTGTCGTCGCTTACGCGAAGGCCTAAATCTGCCGCTAATTGTGATTGCAATTCTTGTTGTACTAAGCGGTCAATTACACCTTGACGAATTTGCGCCATGTAATTTGGATCTGCACTGATTTGTGCAAAGTATTCGCCAAATTGTTGCTCTAAACGGCTACGTTCGTTTTGATAAGCACGATTAAATTCGGTTTGGCTAATTTTAATTCCATTTACTTCAGCAACGGGTTGTTCTGGGGTTTGACCTAAGTAACTACCGATCCCTGCTAAGGCAAAAGATAAAATCACCGCGCCTAAAATTATTTTGGCTACAGGACCCTGTGAGCCCTCTCTGATTTTCTCAAGCATTTGTTTATCTCTTATTGATCAAGGTATTTTACCTTGTCATATGTAAAAAAAGCGTATCTTACCAGATACGCTTTTTCACTTGAAGTAACTGGCGGTGAAGTTACTTAATTCATCGATTAGGATAATTAAGTTTATATACACTCGCCATAACTAATCTGTATTTAAACAGTGATTAGTTTACTGCGTCTTTCAGCGCTTTACCGGCTTTGAAAGAAGGAATATTTGCCGCAGCGATTTGGATAGTTTCACCAGTTTGTGGGTTACGGCCTGAACGAGCAGCACGCTCGCGTACTGAGAAAGTACCAAAACCTACAAGTGCAACTGAATCGCCATCTTTAAGCGCTCCAGATACAGACTCGATGAATGAATCTAGTGCACGACCTGCAGCCGCTTTAGAAATGTCAGCGTCAGCTGCGATTTGATCGATTAATTGAGATTTATTCACAATATCATCCTCTTTCATTGTTATTATCAAGAGCGAT